>OGCL01000018.1_pt1 | contig 203082 bp, 176 predicted proteins | sample 1570041 | NCBI WGS metagenome assembly OGCL01 (sample SAMN06266162, study PRJEB24511) | hot springs metagenome | isolation source: Hot spring water | place: South Africa: Limpopo | collected 2015-06-22
ATGCATGTTTTCGCGATCCGTTGAAATGGATTGTGAATTCGGGCCAATCAAAAATTAAGTCGGGGGGTGGCTGTGCGTCGTGTCTGGTTGTCACACGGGGCTTGTAGGAATTTGCCTGACAGGCAGCCAGTGGGCGGCGTGTACCTGTCGGTGCTGACTGGTGTCGGGAAATTCATTAGTCCACAAACATGTTTGGTGAATAGACGCGAAAATGCCCATTGGCACCTCCCATAGGGGCTTCATGGTCCTGGGTGTCCTCTTTTCCATGCAAGACGGTCTACCTCTTCCGGCGCGCTTGCGCGCCATGTTTGTCATCGCGATGGGCATCGCCATGTCGGTGCTCGACAGCACCATCGTCAATCTCGCGCTGCCCGGTATTGCCCGCGACCTGCAGGCTAGCGCGGCGCAGTCGGTGTGGGTGGTCAACGCCTACCAGGTGGCCACGCTGGGGCTGCTGCTGCCTTGCGCCATGCTGGGCGACCTGGTGGGCTATCGCCGTGTGTACCTCAGCGGGCTGGCGCTGTTCACCGGGGCGTCGCTGGGCTGCTTGCTGGCCGACTCGCTGCCGTCGCTGGCCTTCTGGCGTGCGGTGCAGGGCGTGGGCTCGGCCGGCATCATGGGCGTGAACGCGGCGCTGGTGCGGCGCATCTACCCCGCCAACATGCTGGGGCGCGGCGTGGCGCTCAATTCCGTGGTGGTCGCCACGGCCTCGGTGGCCGGGCCGAGCGTGTCGGCGCTCATCCTGTCGCTGGGGCCCTGGCCCTGGCTGTTCGCGCTCAACCTTCCGCTGGGCCTGGTGGTGCTGGTGCTGGGCTACCGCGCGCTGCCGGGCAACGCCACGGTGCGCCCGCGTGGCGCGGGCCTGTCGTGGCCTGATGTGCTGATGAACGTGCTGATGTTCGGCCTGGTGTTCCTGGGCGCCGACATGCTGGGCACGCGCGCAGGCGCAGCGTCATCGGGCGCCGGGCTGGCCACGGCGCTGGCGCTGCTGGCGGCGGGCATCGCGGTGGGCGTGGTGTACCTGCGGCGCCAGTGGGTGCTGCCAGTGCCGCTGTTCCCGGTGGACCTGTTGCGCATTCCGGTGTTCCGCCTGTCGATGTGCACCTCGGTGGGCGCGTTCGCCGCGCAGATGCTGGCCTATGTGGGCCTGCCGTTCTTCCTGCTCGACGGGCTGGGCCGCTCGCCGGTGGAGGCGGGCCTGCTCATCACTGCCTGGCCGCTGGGCACGGTGGTGGCGGCGCCGCTGGCCGGGCGGCTCATCGGCCGCTACCCCGATGGCTTGCTGGGCGGCGTTGGCCTGGGCCTGTTCGCCGTCGGCCTCGTGCTGCTGGCGCTGCTGCCCGCGCAGCCGACGGGGGTGGACATCGTGTGGCGTATGGCATTGTGTGGTATCGGCTTCGGGTTGTTCCAGTCGCCCAACAACCACACCATCGTGACCTCGGCGCCGGTGCACCGCTCGGGCGGGGCCAGCGGCATGCTGGGCACAGCGCGGCTTACCGGACAGACCGCGGGCGCGGTGCTGCTGGCCATGATTTTTAGCGTGACCAACGCGCACGACGGGCGCGGACCGGTCATCGCGCTGGGGCTGGCGGCGCTGTTCGCTTGCGTGGCGGCAGGGTTCAGCCTGCGGCGGCTGCGCCATGCGGCGCCCTGAGATACTTGAATCCGCGGATGAAAAAGCCGTTTCGGTTCGTGGATAAAGCGCTAGCAGCTATCAAATAAATAGTATTCGAGGCGGATGGGGCGCTGCCTCAACCATGGCGGGGCGGCAGCAGGTAGGCGGTGATTCGCCGGTCCTGCACCTCGATGTAGTGCTGGCTGCGCAGCCGGGCCAGTACTTCTTTGGCCTCCCGCGAGGCGAAGCCGTTTTGCACCAGAAGATCGGCCACCAGCGGGGCGAGCGCTTCCAGCGTGCGCGGGCGGGCGTTGCCGCGCTTCTTCAGCCCGGCCAGCACGGCCTGAAGGGGGGTAGCGGGACTTGCGGTTCCGGATGCCGGGGAGGGCGCGGTGCGATCCGCGCCCGATAGGGGGCGGGCCGGGCACTGGAAGGCTCCTTCCTGCTTCAGGATGACGGCGAGTTTTTCCTTGAGCGACATGCGGCCGAACAGGGTATTGAGCGCCTTGCAGCAGGCCACGAGGTTTTCATCGTTGTCCTTGCCCCCGTGCGTGACAGCAACCAAGTGCTCAACGCTGGCCTCCTCGCGCGGCAGTGGCTGGTGGCAAAAAAAGCACTCGCCCCCCTGTACGAACAGCAATCGGTCCAGTGGTTTGGTTGGCATGCGGCAGGATTCCGTAGGCGTGGATGGGTGGGGCTCTTTCATTGTAGGAGTGCTGGTTGCGGGGACGGCCCAGCGTCCATCTTGCGACCTTGGGGGCTGGCAGAATGGCCGCCGTTGCCTTGTGGCGCTTTGTGTACTGACCAGGAGAATCCTTCGTGCCCGTCGTCTATTCCGTGCTTGCGGTCGTTGCCGCATACCTTTTGGGCTCTCTGTCCTTCGCCGTCATCGTGACGCGCGTCATGGGGCTGAGCGACCCGCGTACCTACGGCAGCAAGAACCCGGGCGCCACCAACGTGCTGCGTTCTGGCAGCAAGGCGGCGGCCGTCGTCACGCTGCTGCTCGATGCCGTCAAGGGCTGGCTGCCCGTGGTGCTTGTGCGCTGGTTTGGAGAGCCCTACGGCCTGGGCGAGGGTACCGTGGCCCTGGCTGGGCTGGCGGCCTTTCTGGGACACTTGTGGCCGGTGTTCTTCCGCTTTGAAGGCGGCAAGGGGGTCGCCACGGCACTGGGGGTTCTGGTAGGTATCAGCGGCTGGCTGGGGTTGGCGGTCGCGCTGGTCTGGCTGGTGGTGGCTGCGGTGTCGCGCTATTCGTCGCTGGCATCGCTGTCGGCGGCGGTGCTGGCACCGGTCATCTATGTACTGGCCGGCGGCCTGCTGTGGTACTCCGAGCGGAGCATCGTCGCGGCCATCGTGGTGATGTCGGCGCTGCTGGTCTGGCGCCACAAGGAAAACATCACCCGGCTCATTCAGGGCAAGGAGTCGCGCCTGGGTGGCAAGGGCAAGGATCAGGCTGTTGCAGCGTCAGCCGCCGAGCCCGTTCAAAAGAAAAAGCCGCACAAGCGGCATTGATTGATGGGCGCGGGAGCGAGGCCTGGGCTGCCGCAGGCAGCACAAAAGAAAGAAGTTGACGAGCCTTACCCCCGGCACTGGCTCCACAGTTAGGGCTGCTTGGTTCCCCACCTGACCCGGTTGGCCGCTTCACCATGCGGGGAGGCCCGTCAGCCCGCATTGTACGCCGAGTTCTGGCATGGGCTGCCGCAGGCCCGGGGCCCAGCCCGTAGAATCGCCCGCATGTCCTACCTCGTGCTCGCCCGCAAATACCGCCCGCGCAACTTCACCGAAATGGTGGGGCAGGAGCATGTGGTGCAGGCCCTCACGAACGCCCTCACGCAGCAGCGGCTGCACCATGCCTATCTGTTCACGGGCACGCGCGGCGTGGGTAAGACCACGGTCTCGCGCATCCTGGCCAAGTCGCTCAACTGCCAGGGGCCGGACGGCCAGGGCGGCATCACCGCCACGCCCTGCGGTGTGTGCCCGGCATGCCAGGATATCGACAGCGGCCGCTTTCCCGATTACACCGAACTTGATGCCGCTTCCAACCGCGGCGTGGACGAGGTGCAGAGCCTGCTGGAGCAGGCCGTCTATAAGCCGGTGCAGGGGCGCTTCAAGGTTTTCATGATCGACGAGGTGCACATGCTCACCAACACGGCTTTCAACGCCATGTTGAAGACGCTGGAGGAGCCACCCGAGTACCTCAAGTTCGTGCTCGCCACGACCGACCCGCAGAAGGTGCCGGTGACGGTGCTCTCGCGCTGCCTGCAGTTCAACCTGCGGCCCATGGCGCCCGAGACCGTGCTCGAACACCTGACCCAGGTGCTGACCACCGAAAACGTGGCGGCCGAGCCCCCGGCGCTGCGCCTGCTGGCGCGCGCCGCGCGCGGCTCCATGCGCGATGCGCTGTCGCTGACCGACCAGTCCATCGCGTTTGGCAGTGGCCGCATTGAGGAAGCCGCCGTGCGCCAGATGCTCGGCAGCGTGGACTGCACCTACGTGTTCCGCCTCATCGGTGCGCTGGCGGACGGCGACGGCCGCACGGTCGTCGAGACCGTGGATACGTTGCGCCTCAACGGCCTGTCGGCCGCCTCCACGCTGGAGGACATGTCGGCCGTGCTGCAACGCATGGCCGTGCTGCAGGCGGTGCCCGGCATGGGTGGCGACGCCAGCGACCCCGACGCGGCGGAAACCGCGCGCCTGGCAGCGCTGATGCCGGCAGACGAGACGCAGCTGCTCTATAGCCTGTGCCTGCACGGGCGTGGCGAACTGGGCCTGGCGCCCGACGAGTACGCGGCACTCACCATGGTGCTGCTGCGCTTGCTGGCCTTCAAGCCCGGTGGTGGCGCGGCGGAAAAAAAAACACTGACGCGGCCTGAAGCCCCGGTCGCCGCGCCGCCGCAGGCGCCTTTGGCCGCACCCGCCCTGGAGCGCGCGCCTGCAGCACCCGTGGAGCAAGCAGAGCCCAGGTTAGAAAAATTTGAAGAAAAACGGGCTGTGGCGCCCACTGATTCAGCGTTACCAGCTATTGATTCAATAGCGCAAGAGCCGGTGCCAGAGAGCGGTGCGCCTGTGGTCAGCGGGGCTGTTCCGGCTCCGTCCCCGGCGGGGCGACCCACCCAGGCGCTGCCGGTGCGCACGCCCGAGGGCATGGCTGCGGTTCCGCCGGAGGGAACCCGCACGGCGGTGCCGCAAGCACCACCGGCGGTGCTGGCCATTCCCGTGCGCCAGGCCCCCGAGCCGGGTGCGCGCCTGCAGCCGCAGGCCGCCGAGGCGGGCCGCCCGGCGTCGCGCTTCACCCCCACCGAGGAGGGCGAGGGCTGGCATGCCGCTGTGCAGCAGCTCATCGCCAGCGAGGCCATCACCGCGCTGGTGCGCGAGCTGGCGCTGCAGTCTCAACTGGTGGCACGCGACGGTGAGCATTGGCTGCTGCGCGTGGAGCGTGAATCGCTCAATCAGCCCGCGGCGCGCGAGCGCCTGCGCGCGGCCCTGGCGGCGGCGGGGTTTGCGCAGCAGATCAGCGTGGAGTTGGGCGTGGTCATCGACAGCCCCGCGCGCCGCAACGCCGCCATCGAGAACGCCCGCCAGCAGCGGGCGCAGGACATCGTGATGAACGACCCGTTCGTGCAGACCATGGTGCGCGAGTTCGACGCCCGCGTCGTGCCCGGCAGCATCAAACCCTTCTGAACCCTTATTCCAACGAAAGGTATTTTCATGTTCAACAAAGGACAACTTGCCGGCCTCATGAAGCAGGCCCAGGCCATGCAGGACAACCTCAAGAAAGCGCAGGACGAGCTGGCGAATGTCGAGGTCGAAGGCGAGTCGGGCGCGGGCCTGGTCAAGGTGCTGATGACCTGCAAGCACGACGTCAAGCGTGTGACCATTGACCCCAGCCTGCTGGCCGAGGACAAGGACATGCTCGAAGACCTGGTGGCCGCCGCCTTCAATGCCGCCGTGCGCAAGGCCGAGGAAACCTCGGCCGAGAAGATGGGCAAGATCACCGCGGGCATGCCGGGATTGCCGGGTGGGATGAAGTTCCCATTCTGATGCTGGCTACTGCGCGGGCCAACTGCGTCGTTGGGCGGTGCTCGGAATCCTCACGACCAGGGAGGTCGCTCCGGTTCCTGTGCTCCGTCCGCCTGGCAGCTGATCCCGCTCGCTACGCCCTTGAGGGCAGAGTTGAATGGCCCTACGCAGTTACCCCACACCATGTCCTCCACCAACACCCTTGACGCGCTGATCCAGGCCCTGCGGCGGCTGCCGGGGGTGGGGGTGAAGTCGGCGGCGCGCATGGCGTTCCATCTGCTGCAGCATGACCGGGCCGGTGCCCAGGTGCTGTCGCAGGCGCTGGCGCAGGCGGCGGACCATGTGCACCACTGCACGCGCTGCCATACCTTCACCGAGGCCGAGGTGTGCGATACCTGCCTGGACCTGGAACGCGACGCCACACGGCTGTGCGTGGTGGAGACGCCGGCCGACCAGTCGGCGCTGGAGCGCACGGGCGCCTTCAAGGGCCTGTATTTCGTGCTGATGGGGCGACTGTCGCCGCTCGACGGGGTGGGGCCGCACGACATCGGCGTGCAAAAACTCCTGCATCGTGCCAGTGATGGCGTGGTGCAGGAGGTCATCCTGGCCACCAACTTCACAGCCGAGGGTGAAACCACGGCCCATGTCATCGGCGAGGCGCTCAAGGCGCGGGGCCTGCAGGTCACGCGGCTGGCGCGCGGTGTGCCTGTGGGTAGCGAGCTGGAATACGTGGACCTGGGCACCATCGCCCATGCTCTGGCAGATCGGCGCTGAATGCTATTAAATTAATAGCTTTAGGCGCTCTAGAATACTGCGTTTAAAGCTGTTTTCATTCATATGAATACCTCCCCTCTGGCCCATTTCACGGTAGCCTACTGGTGCGTCCTGGTGGCGGCACTGTTGCCTCTGGTGTGCTCCGTCATTGCCAAGCGGGCCGGTTGGGGCAAGAAGCGCTCTGCCGGTGGCTATGACAACCACAACCCGCGTGCCTGGCTGGCGCAGCAAACGGGTGCTGCTGCGCGCGCCAATGCAGCGCAGGCCAACAGTTTCGAGGCGCTGCCCTTCTTCATCGGCGCGGTCATCGTGGCGCACCAACTCGGTGCGGGTCAGACGGCTCTGGACCTGCTGGCCCTGCTGTATGTGATGCTGCGGTTGTTCTACATCATGATGTATGTCTCCGATATGCCCACGGCCCGCAGCGCTTTCTGGGGCGCGGCGTTTTTCGTCAACATCGGTATCTTCTTCCTCGGCTACCGTTGATCTCCGTGCTTGGGTTGAAGGGTCAGTAGAAACCCGCACGGGCTCACCCTGATGCGCGGGAGCCTTGTCAGAGGCAGAATTGCTGCACCGCATCAATTTTGAACCCGTCACAGTGGATTTTCTGCTCTCCCGCCGCCACGTCCTGGGCACGCTGTCCTCCATCGCCCTGGCAGGGCACGTCCGCGCCAGTGCGCCCGCCGCCCGCGTGCGGGTGGCCGTGGGGGCGCGGACGGCTTACGCGTTCCGGCATTTGCCGCTGAGCGTGGCCACTCGGCTGGATTTCTTCCGTGCGGAGGGTGTGGACGTCACCTGGTTTGACTACGTCGACGATGCGCAAGCCCTGCGGGCAGTGCAGGAGGGGATGGCCGATGTGGGCGCCATGGGCTTCGAGCAGACCCTGTTGGCGCACGATGGCCGCGCAGCCGTGCGGTCGCTGGTGCTGCAGGCGCGCGCGCCGCAACTGGTGCTGGCGGTGTCGGTGCAGGCCATGCCGCAATACCGGTCGTTGGAGGATCTGCGGCGTCGCACGATCGGGGTCTGCGCGCTCGGTTCCATGGCGCATGCCATGGCCTGCATGGCGCTGACGCAGGCGGGGGTCCCGGTGGACGGCATCCATTTCGTGGCGGTGGGCGATGGCTCTCAGGCCGTTGCGGCGTTGCGCTCGGGGCGGGTTCACGCCCTGTGCCATGCTGATCCGGTGATGTCCCTGCTGGAACGCCGGGGCGAAGTGCGCGTGGTCAGCGATGCCCGCAGCCTGGCCGGTGCGCAGGCGCTGTTTGGGGGCACCATGCCGGGCAGCTGCCTGGTGGCACCTGCGGCCTTTTTGCAGAAGCGGGCGGCTGATGCGCAGGCGCTGGCCCATGGCGTGGTGCACGCCCTCAAGTGGCTGCAGACGGCCGCTCCGGCCGATATCGTCAAGACGGTACCGCCCGACGAATTCATGGGAGACCGCAGCCTGTACCTGGCCGCGCTGGCCCGTGTGCGCGAGGCCATCTCGCCCGATGGCCTGATGCCGGAGGGCGGGCCCGAGACATCTTTGCGTGCCCTGGCGGCGCTGGATCCCGCACTGGCGGCCCGGCGCCCGGACCTCGCGCGCACCTTTACTCAGGACTTCGCGCGCAAGGCCAAGCAGAAATTCAGCGCGTGAGGCAGCGGCCGCCCTCTGCTGCGCGCTTTCTGCCTCTGGCATTGCTGCGTGATGCTAAAGGGGGGGCGGCATGTAAAGGGGGGGCGGCATGCTCCCATCGGCGCGGAAGAGGCTTTCGTTCTGAATAGCTGGTACGCTGGGCGCCTCAACCCATCCTTGCTTTCTCGTACCCATGACGCTTCACCTCAGTCTCGCACCGCTCGTTTCCCTGGTGGCGGGCATCCTGATCCTTGTGTTCCCGCGCCTGCTCAGCACCATCGTGGCGCTGTACCTCATCGTCATCGGTGTTCTGGGCCTGCTGGGCGTCCACCAGCTGCGTCTGTGATCCCTGGAGGGTCAGCGCCGCTTCACTTTTGACGGCTTGCCACCGCGGCGTGCAGGGGCCCGTGTGTCGGTGCCTTTCTTGGCCGAAGCCGCACGGGCTTTGGGCCCTTGGCGTACCGGAAGGTAGAGCACCACCTGTTGGCCGGCCTTGAAGGCGTCATTCACTTTCACATCGTTCCACCCGGCCACGCTGGCGGCGCTCAGCCGGTGGCGCCGGGCGAGGCTGGCCACGGTGTCGCCCTTGCTGGCACGCACCACGGTGCGGCGCGTCACCACTTCGGGGGTCAGGGCGATCTGGCCATTGTCGGCCACCTTCTCGGCCACGTCGGCGCGCGAGGTGGTGGCACGCGGCACGATGAGGGCCGAGCCGGCCTTGATCAGCATGCGCGGTGGAATGCCATTGACGCTGCGCAGGTCCGATTCGTCCATGCCTACGCGGCGTGCCACCTCGGCGACGTTCATGGTCGAGGGCAGGGTCCAGACGGTCCAGCTCGCGTACTGTCCCTCGTTGTAGGCAGCGAAATTGCGCTCGAACACCTTGGCGTTGTCCCACGGAAGCAGGATTTGGGGCGTGCCAGCGGCCATGATGATGGGGCGGTGCAGCGAGGGGTTGAGCGCGCGGAAGTCCTCCTCGCGCACACCCGCCAGCCGGGCGGCCAGCGCCACGTCGATGTCGCGCGTGATGTCCACGGTCTGGAAGTAGGGATGGTTCTCGATCAGGGGCAGTTCGGTGCGGAATGCGTCCGGGTTGGCCACGATGTTTTTCACCGCCTGCAGCTTGGGGACGTACATGCGCGTCTCGGCGGGCATGGTCAGGTCGGTGTAGCCGGTGCCCAGGCCCGCCTTTTGGTTGCGTGCGATGGCACGGCCCACGCTGCCCTCGCCCCAGTTGTAGGCGGCCAGGGCCAGGTGCCAGTCGCCAAACATGCCGTGGAGCTTTTGCAGGTAGTCGAGCGCGGCGCGTGTGGAGGCCAGCACGTCGCGCCGGTCGTCACGGAAGGCGTTCTGCTTGAGGTCGAAGTAGTTGCCCGTGGCCGGCATGAACTGCCACATGCCGGCGGCCTTGGCCGTCGAGACGGCCTGCGGGTTGAACGCGCTCTCGATATAGGGCAGCAGCGCCAGTTCGGTGGGCATGCCCCGGCGCTCCAGCTCTTCGACGATGTGGAACAGGTACTTGCGCGAGCGCTCGGTCATGCGCTGCATGTAGTCCGGGCGGGTGGCATACCACTGCTCCCGGTCCTGCACCAGCGGGTGCTGCAGGTCGGGCATGGCAAAACCACGGCGGATGCGGTCCCACAGGTCGGAAGGCGTGAACAGCGGCATCACCTGTTGCCCGTTGGCATGCGCAGCTGTGATGGGCTGCAGCGGGCCGGCGGGGATGACGGGCGTGTGGGGGCGGGCTGCCGGGGCTGCCGGTGCATCGGTGGAGGCAGTGGCGGGGGAAGGCGTGTCCGGTGCGGGCGTTGTGGTCTGGGTGGCGCAGCCCGAGAGAAAGATCAGCCCCGCCAGGCAGGCAACAGTGAGGAATTTCATCGGAACTCGTTTTTCCATTCGCGCAGCGCGGCCAGAACGGCTGCGGCATTGCGCGTATCGGTCGTGGGTGCAAAACCTGCGGCAGCGGCCGCCACGGCGCTTTCGCGGGTACGCAGGAAGGGGTTGATGTCGCGCTCCAGTGCGATGCGTGAAGGCAGTGTGGGCAGCCCCTGTGCGCGCAGCGCTTCGCAGTGGCTGATGTACAGGAGCAGTGCCGCATTGCCGGGTTCCACGGTGCGGGCAAATTTCAGGTTCGAAAGTGTGTACTCGTGGGTGCAGCACACCCGGGTGTCTCCGGGCAGGGCGGCAAGCTGGTCCAGCGAAGCCTGCATCTGCGCCGGGGTGCCCTCGAACAGGCGCCCGCAGCCGCCGGAAAACAGCGTATCGCCGCAGAAAAGCAGCGGTGCACCGTCCATCTGCGGACAAAAATAGGCAATATGCCCGGCCGTGTGGCCCGGCACGTCCATCACCTCGAACCCCAGACCCAGCACCTCCACCCGGCTGCCCTGCGACAGGGGGATGAAGGGAGCCGGAATGCACTCGCGCGCCGGGCCGTACACCGGAGCGCCAGTGGCCTTGCGCAGGGTATCCACTCCGCCGACATGATCGGCATGGTGGTGCGTGACTAGAATGGCCTGCAGTTGCAGCCCCCGTTCTTGCAGGGCCTGCAATACGGGCTCTGCCTGCCCGGGGTCGACCACCACGGCCTGGCGCGTGTCATGCAGCAGCCAGAGGTAGTTGTCGGTGAAGGCGGGTAACGCAAGCAGGTTCATGAGCACTGAAATTATAGGTTTGCACCATTGGTTCGATTCCCCGCCCGGGCGCTACCTGCTGGCCTGGGAGCAGGCGCGTTTCGACGAGGCGGTTGCAGACATCTTCGGCTACCACAGCCTGCAGATCGGCATGCCGCTGCTCGAAGGCCTGCGCGCCAACCGCATGCCGCACCGCTGGCTTGCGATGGACGAGATGCGGGCACCCGAACCCGGCACCGGACCGGCGCCGGACCTGCTGGCCCATGCCGTGGCCCTGCCGTTCCCCGAGAACAGCCTGGACCTCGTGCTGCTGCCCCATGCGCTCGAACTGAGCCACGATCCGCATGTGGCCTTGCGCGAGGTGGCGCGGGTGCTGGTGCCCGAGGGGCGCGTGGTGATCACCGGACTCAACCCGGTCAGCCTGTGGGGGCTGCGCCAGCAGCGTGTGCGCCTGTACCAGCGCATGAGCGGCGGCCGGGGGCGGCTGTATCTGCCCGATGTGGGCGAGTTCATCGGCTCCTGGCGGCTGCGCGACTGGCTGCGCCTGCTCAACTTCGAGGTGGAAGCGGTGCATTTCGGCTGCTACCGGCCGGCGGTGCGCACCGAGCACTGGATGGAGCGTTTTGCCTGGATGGAGCGCGTGGGCGAGCGCTGCTGGCCGATTCTGGGTGCCGGGTATTTCATCGTGGCCGTCAAGCGCGTGCATGGCACGCGCCTGCTCGAACCCGCGTGGCGCACCCGCCGGCAACGCGCTACGGCCTCCATCCCGGTGGCGCGCAACGCCACAGACATGACATTGACCGACAGGAACATTGAGTGAACCAGGTACAGATTTACACCGACGGGGCATGCAAGGGCAACCCGGGCCCCGGCGGCTGGGGCGTGCTGCTGCGCTCGGGCCCCACCGAGAAGGAGCTTTTTGGCGGCGAGCTGGGCACCACCAACAACCGCATGGAACTGCTGGCGGTGATCGAGGCGCTTTCGGCGCTCAAGCGGCCGTGCGCCGTCACGCTCTACCTCGACAGCGAATATGTGCGCAAGGGCATCACCGAATGGATCCACGGCTGGAAGGCACGCGGCTGGCGCACGGCGGCCAAGCAGCCGGTGAAGAACGTGGAGCTGTGGCAGCGCCTGGATGCGCTGGTCGCCCAGAGCGGGCATCAGATCGACTGGCGCTGGGTCAGAGGCCATTCGGGTGACCCTGGCAACGAGCGTGCCGATGCGCTGGCCAACCGGGGTGTGGAGCAGGCGCTCGGCCGCCGTTGATGCGCACCTGTGTCCTGCTGGGCGGGCCGGATTCTCTGCCTGTGTAAAGCCTGGGTAAATGAGCCGTTCTTGCAGGGGTCTTGACCGTCCCGAGGCGTCCGCAGTGCAGGCGCGCTGCTACATTGGCGGGTTGCAACGTGCACATCGTATTGGTCCCCATGGCTATCAGAGCAACCTATCTCATTGTCGCGGTCCTTGGCCTGGCTGGCGCCGGTACGGCTGCCTGGTGGCAGCAGCGGGCAGCGCCACCGGCTGCGTCAGGGGCGGCAGCGCCCCAGGGGCCCCAGAACGGAGCGGGCAAGGGTGCGGCAGCGCAACCCGTCAGCGTCGAGGTGGCGCGCGTGCGCAGCACGGTCATCCGTGACGAAGCACAGGCCGTGGGCAGCCTGCGTTCGCGCCGCAGCGTGGTGCTGCGTCCCGAAGTGAGCGGGCGTGTCACGCAACTGCATTTCAGCGATGGCGAGCGTGTGCGCAAGGGGCAGGTGCTGGTGCAACTGGACGACCAGTTGCCCCGTGCCCAGGTGCAGCAGGCCCAGGCCGAGCTGTCGATTGCGCGCGCCAACCACCTGCGCAACCAGGAACTGGTGGCGCAGGGCTTCGTGAGCCAGCGCTCGCTGGACGAAAGCGCCGCCAGCCTGCAGGTGGCGCAGGCCAAGCTGGCCCTGGCCGAGGCCACGGCGGCGCGGCTCAAGCTGGTGGCGCCGTTTGACGGCATGGCCGGCCTGCGCAACGTGCATGTGGGCGACTACCTCAAGGATGGCGCAGAGATCGTGAACATCGAGGACATCGACAGCGTCTTTGTCGATTTCCGGCTGCCCGAGCGCTACCAGGGCCGGATTCGCACTGGCCAGATGGCGCAGGTCGAGCTCGATGCCTTGCCCGGAGAAACCTACCAGGCGCAGGTGCGGGCGATTGACCCGCAGATCGATGCCAATGGCCGCTCGGTATCGGTGCGCGCCAGCATCGACAACCGGGGGCTGCAGTTGCGGCCTGGGATGTTTGCCCGGGTTACAGCTCGGTTCGACTCCCGCGCGGATGCGCTGGTCGTGCCCGAGGAAGCCATCGTGCCCCAGGGCTCCAGCCCCTATGTCTTTACGGTGGTGCCGGGAGCGGCCGCCGGAAGCCAGGTGGTGCACCGCGTGCCCGTGCGGCTGGGCCTGCGGCAGGGCGGCATGGTCGAGGTCAAGGAAGGCCTGGCGCTGGACGACGTGGTGGTCACGGCAGGGCAGCAGCGGGTGCAGCGCGATGGAGTTCCGGTGCGCGTGGTCGAGTTGCCGGCGTCTCCGGCAAACGCCGCCTCGGCCGCCCAATGAGTTGGCATCACGCCCGGCCACACCATGCAACTCGCTGAACTCTCCATTCGCCGCCCGGTGTTTGCCACCGTGCTGTCACTGCTGGTGCTCTTGATCGGCGCTGTGAGCTTTACCCGCCTGTCGGTGCGCGAATACCCCAAGATCGATGAGCCCGTGGTCACTGTCAGCGTGACCTACGCCGGTGCGTCGGCCGAGGTCATGGAATCGCAGGTCACCAAGCCGCTGGAAGACTCCATTGCTGGCATTGATGCGGTGGATGTCATCACCTCCATCAGCCGGGCCGAGCGCAGCCAGATATCGGTGCGCTTCCGGCTGGAAAAAGACGCGGACAACGCCGCCGCCGAGGTGCGCGACCGCACTGCGCGCGTGCGCAACCGCCTGCCCGACGCGGTGGACGAGCCCGTGATTGCCAAGGTCGAGGCCGATGCCTTCCCGGTGATGTGGCTGGCCTTCAGCAGCGACACGCATACTCCCCTGCAGATCAACGACCTGCTCAACCGCATCGTCAAGCCCCGGCTGCAGACGGTCAGCGGCGTGGCCGATGTGCCCATCTATGGCGAGCGCCGCTATGCCATGCGCGTGTGGCTCGACCCGCAGCGCATGGCGGGCTATCGGCTTACCACGCAGGACGTCGAGGACGCGATCCGCCGCAGCAATCTGGAGTTGCCTGCGGGGCGCATCGAGTCCCAGCAGCGCGAGTTCAGCGTCACCTCGCAGACGAGCCTGGTCACGGCCGAGCAGTTTGCCCAGATCGTGGTGCGCAATGTCAACGGTTTTCCGGTCCGCCTCTCCGATGTGGCACGGGTGGAAGAGGGCCCCGCCAGCGACCGCAGCCGGGTGCGGCTCAACGGGCGCGATGCCATCTCGGTCGGCGTGATCCGCCAGACCACGGCCAACCCGCTGGAACTGTCGAATGGTGTGCGTGCCATGCTGCCCACCCTGCAGGCCGACCTGCCCGCCGGGGTGACGGTGGATATTGCCAACGACAACTCGCGCTTTATCGACCGGTCGGTCAAGAGCGTTTACACCACCATTGCCGAAGCAGTGGTGCTGGTGGCGCTGGTGATTTTTGTTTTTCTGCGCACGGTGCGCGCCTCCATCATTCCCATCGTCACCATCCCGGTGAGCCTGATCGGCAGTTTTGCGCTGATGCAACTGGCGGGCTTTTCCATCAACACCCTCACACTGCTGGCGCTGGTGCTGGCCATCGGGCTGGTGGTGGACGATGCCATCGTCATGCTGGAGAACATCTTCCGCCACATCGAGGAAGGGCTGGACCCGTTCTCTGCCGCCATCAAGGGCGCGCGTGAAATCGGCTTTGCCATCGTGGCCATGACGCTGACGCTGGTGGCGGTGTATGCGCCGCTGGCCTTCACCCCGGGGCGCACTGGGCGGCTGTTTGTCGAGTTCGCCCTGGCACTGGCCGGGGCGGTGCTGGTGTCGGGCTTTGTGGCGCTTACGCTCTCGCCCATGATGTGTTCGCTGCTCCTCAAGCACAACCCCAAGCCGCACTGGTTCGACCGCTCCATGGAGCGCTGGCTGACCGCGCTGTCCGATGGATACGGCCGCCTGCTGCGCTGGCTGGTCACCGCGCGCTGGACGGGCGGGGGCTTGCGTGGCGCGCTGTTCCAGGCGCGCTGGCTGGTGCTGGGCGTGATGGCGCTCAGTGGCGCCGGGCTGGTGCTGGTGTACCCCACCATGCGGCAGGAGCTCTCGCCGCTGGAAGACCGTGGCACGATTCTGGCGAGCGTGACCGCGCCCGATGGCGCCACGCTCGAATACACCAACCGCTATGCGCTGGAACTGGAAAAGATCGGGCGTGACTACCCCGAGTTCGACCGCATCTTCGCCAACATCGGCAACCCCATGGTGTCGCAGGGCAGCGTGGTGTACCGCACCGTGGACTGGGAAGACCGCAACCGCAGCACGCTGCAACTGGCGCGCGAGATGCAGTCGCGCATCTCCAGCCTGCCGGGGGTCAATGCCTTCCCCATCACGCCGCCGTCGCTGGGGCAGGGCTTCCGGTCGCGGCCTTTGAACTACGTCATCCAGACCTCGGACAGCTACGAGAACCTCAGCGCCACGGTCACGCAGATGCTCGACGAGATGGCGAAAAACCCCGGCATCCTTTCGCCCGACGTGGACCTGCGGCTGAACAAGCCCGAGTTGCGCATCACCGTCAACCGCGAGCGCGCTGCCGACCTGGGCGTGGGCGTGGATGTGGTGGCCCGCGCCATCGAGACCATGCTGGGCGGCCGCGCCGTGACACGCTACAAGCGCGACGCCGAGCAGTTCGACGTGATCGTGCAGACCGCTGGCGAGGGGCGCGCCACGCCCCAGGACATTGATGCCATTTATGTGCGTGGCCGGGCCGATGCGATGATTCCGCTCTCCAGCCTGGTCAGCGTGCGCGAGAGCGTGAGCCCGCGCGAGCTGAACCACTTTGGCCAGCGCCGTTCGGCCACCATCACCGCCAACCTGGCGCCCGACTATTCGCTGGGCGAAGCGCTCACCTTTATGGACCGCACGGCCGCGCAGGTACTCAAGCCGGGCTACACCACCGAACTCAATGGCATCTCGCGTGAGTTCAAAAGCTCGCAGGGGGCGCTGGGCATCGTGTTCGTGCTGGCGCTGGTGTTCATCTTCCTGGTGCTGGCGGCGCAGTTCGAGAGCTTCATCGACCCGCTGGTCATCATGCTGTCGGTGCCGTTGTCGATGATCGGCGCGCTGCTGGCACTCAAGTGGAGCGGCGGGTCGATCAACGTGTACTCACAGATCGGCCTGATCACGCTGGTGGGGCTGATCACCAAGCACGGCATCCTGATCGTCGAATTCACCAACCAGCTGCGCGAGCAGGGCCTGGAGATGGTCGATGCCCTCGTCAAGGCCTCGGCCCAGCGCCTGCGCCCCATTCTCATGACCACAGGCGCCATGGTGCTGGGCGCCATTCCGCTGGCGCTGGCCAGCGGCGCGGGGGCCGAGAGCCGCATGCAGATTGGCTGGGTGATCGTGGGGGGCATGTCGCTGGGCACGCTGCTGACCATCTTCGTCGTGCCCACCATGTATTCGCTGCTGGCACGCCCGGCCGTGCCCGGAGCCCGGACCGCCGAGGCCCGCGAGCTGCCGGGAAGCGCCCGCTGAGCCCGAAGGATGGTTGTAGTGTGCTATCGATAAGATAGCTTTAGGCGCTTGTGAATAGGGCGCTGAAACCGTTTTTGATTGGTATTTCCTGCTCTGATGCGCTGTACCAGGGCCGACCTGCGCGCTGGACCTGCCCGCATCGGAACGTGACTTCGCGCAAGGGGCGGGGGGGTGCTGCTTCTATGATGGACCGTGTCGTCGTACCACGCGGAGTGCTCATGAATCTGCTCACCAAAATGGCTCTCGGTCTGATGGGGCAAATGCGCCCCGAAGCGCCCACGGGCGATGGCAGCCCGGCCAGGGTGCTTCCACCCCCGCAGACCCAGGGCGGACTGCCGCTCATGCAGGCACTGGCACGGCGCCAGTCCGCACGGACCTTCGATACCGCGGCTTTGCCATCGCAGACCCTGTCGGATCTGCTGTGGGCGGCGGCCGGAATCAACCGCCCCGAACAGGGCGGCCGCACGGCGCCCAGCGCCATGAACAGCCAGGAGGTGGACCTCTACGTGGCCCTGCCCGAAGGGCTGTACCTCTACGACCCGCAGGCCCATGCGCTGCAACGCGTGCTGGCGGCCGATGTGCGCCGCGTCACCGGCTACCAGGACTTTGTGGACGATGCCCCCCTGGACCTCGTCTTCGTGGCCGACCATGCACGCATGAAGCTGGTGCCGGCCGCGCTGCGCGAATCCTACGCATCGACCGCAGTCGGGGCCATGGCGCAAAACGTCTATCTGTATTGCGCCAGCGCTGGCCTGTCCACCGTGATCCGGGCCTGGATCGACCGCCAGGCGCTGGCCACGGCCATGGCCCTGGGCACCGACCAGCAGGTCATGCTGGCGCAGACGGTGGGGGCTCCGCCACCATGAGTCCGGTTTTCGACCTGCTGCGCCTGTCCAGTGTTTCGATGGATGTGATCGCGGCCCAGCGCGGTACGGCCCAGGGCATTGCCCAGCGCCAGCAGGTGCGCCTGTCTCAGTTGCTGTCGGCAGCGTTGCGCGACTCGCGCCTGTACCAGGAGTTGATGCCCCAGGGTACGGACGCCCGTACGCCCCTGGATCAACTGCCGGTGGTCACGCGCGGCCAGCTCATGGAGCGTTTTGACGACTGGGTGACCGACCCGCGCCTCAAGCTGGACGCGTTGCGCGCCTTCACCGCCGACCCCGATCGCATTGCCGATCCCTGGCTGGGCCGCTACATGGTGTGGGAAAGCTCGGGCACCACCGGGCAGCCCGGCATTTTTGTGCAGGACGCACAGGCCATGGCCGTGTACGACGCGCTCGAAGCCCTGCGTCGCAGCGCGCCGCGCCCGCTGGCCCACTGGATGGACCCGCTGCACCTGTCCGAGCGCCATGCCTTCGTGGGCGTCACCGGCGGGCATTTCGCCAGCCATGTCTCGCTGCGGCGGCTGCGCAGCCTCAACCCCTGGCTGGCGGCCACCACGCGGAGCTTTTCCATCCAGGAGCCCACGGCTGAACTGGTGCGCTCGCTCAACGAATTTGCGCCCACCATCCTCATCACCTACCCCACGGTCGCCGCGTTGCTGGCGCAGGAGGCCGAGAGCGGACGCCTGCGCATTGCACCGCGCGAGATCTGGACGGGCGGTGAAACCCTGGGCGCCGGCGTGCGCGCCTACATCGAGCAGCGCCTGGGCGGCGTGCTGCGCAACAGCTACGGGGCTTCCGAGTTCCTGGCCATGGGGTGGGAGTGCGCGCATGGCCAGATGCACCTGAATGCCGACTGGGTCATTCTGGAGCCCGTGGACGAGCGCCACCGCCCCGTGCCCCCTGGCGAGCCGCCTTGTGCCGTGCTGCTGACCAACCTGGCCAACACGGTTCAGCCGCTCATCCGCTACGAGCTGGGCGACCACGTCACCGTGCATGCAGAGCCCTGCAGCTGTGGTTCGCCTTTGCCGGTGATCACGGTGTGCGGCCGGCAGGATGACCCGCTGCGCATGGCGGGCCGTGAGGGAGGCACCGTGACGCTGCTGCCGCTGGCACTGACCGCGGTGCTTGAAGACGATGCAGGGGTGTTTGATTTCCACCTGCGCCAGATCGACGGCCGCACCCTGGTGCTGCGTCTGCCTCTGGAGGGAGAGGCTGGCCAGGAGGCCATGGCCCGCTGCCGCAGGGCGCTCAAGGCGTTTGCCGCGGTCCAGGGGCTTGCGCCCATCCGGGTGCGCGCCGAACTGGGTCAGCCCGTGCCACGCGGGCGCAGTGGCAAGGCCTGCCGCATCGTGGCGTGCGGCGGTTCACATCAGGGCATGGAAGACACGTAGGCCACCACGGCCTCGATGTCGGCATCCGTCATGTTCTTGGTATTGGGCGTCATGATGGAATTGGCACGCACGTCGTTGCCATCGCGGTAGCGCTTGAGCGTCAGGCGCAGGTACTCGGGCTGCTGCCCGGCGATGCGAGCGATCTGTTCATTGCCGCGCCCCACGTTGCCATGGCAGCGAAAGCAGATCTTGCCGTAGTACTCCTGCCCCTTGTGGACCAGCGCGGTGTTGGCCGAGGGCTTGTGGGTGACTTCCTGCGCCGCGTAGAACAGCACCATGCCGATTTTTTCATCGCTGTTCATGGCGCGGATCATGCCTTCCATGAACTCGTTGCGGCGCCGGCCATCGGCAAACTGGCGCAGCTGTTCGAGCAGGTAGGCCGGGTTCTGGCCCGCCAGGTTGGGAATGGAGGTGGTGGGGCTGTTGCCGCCCTCGCCATGGCAGTGGGCACACACGGCAGCCACCTTGCGGCCGGTCTTGTACAGGCTGTCGGCCAGCGTGGGGTCGGCTTGCACTTCCTTGAAGCGGGCCTCCAGGTCCACCTTGGCGGTCGCGCGGGCCTTGGCCGTCTGGGCCGCCGCCGGCTGCCACGTCAGCACCGCTGCCAGTGCCACTGCCAAGACCACAGGAAGACGCTTTGCCATGGTGAAAATCCCTTTTCCAAAAATGGTCATTTTAGGCCCGGCAGGGATGGGGGCCGTGGCCTGCGGGGTGGAGCTAGATCAAAGACCGTGCGGATTGGGGGCGGGCTGGCGTCCACAGGCCCGGTGCGTGAAGCGGTGCCTTCCATCGTGCCCGGCTTGCGCCGGGGTGCATGGGCGCGGCCTGTCATGCAGGCCCATGCAGGCGTCTTCATCGGCTGGGATGTATGGAAATATTGCTATCAAAAATATAGCTTCTTGCGCTTGAAGGATAAGCGCTAGAGGCCATTTTCATCTGAAATTCTATGGATGGAGCGCGTCCTGCAGTGCCTGCACGTTCTGCGGGCGTACCAACCGGGCGATCTCCTGGCCATCGCGCAGAAAGATGAGCGTGGGCCAGAGCTTCACGCCGTAGCTGCGGCCGAGCGGGCGGCCCGGGCCGTCCTCCACCTTGAGATGGGTCAGGTCCGGGCGGTCTTGCAACGCCTGTTCGATCAGTGGCTGGGCACGCTGGCAGTGGCCGCACCAGGGTGTGCCGAACTCGAGCACGGTGTCGCCCGGCAGGTGGGTGGTCTGCTCGCGGGTGGGAGGCTGGGTGAGGTACTGGCGGGCGTAGGGCATGGGGGCACAGTCCGGAGCGGGTCAACACACCGCGCAGTGTCGCCCAGGGCTGCGAGATCGTAAATACGTTCTCAGGTCGATCCCACCTTGAACTGGGCCACGGTCTGGGCCAGGTGCTCTGCTTGGTCTTTCAGGCTGGAGGCGGCGGCCGCGCTTTCCTCGACCAGGGCGGCGTTCTGCTGGGTCATGCGGTCAAGGTTGTTGATGGCATCGCCCACCTGGGCGATACCGGCACGCTGTTCCGTGGCGGCGGTGGAGATCTCCTGCATCAGCTGGGCCACCCGGCCCACGTTGGACACGATCTCCTGCATGGACTGTCCGGCATCGTTGACCAGGCCCGATCCGGCCTCCACGGCCGAGACCGAGTTCTGGATCAGCGCCTTGATCTCCTTGGCTGCTTCGGCCGAGCGCTGCGCGAGGGTGCGCACCTCGCCCGCCACCACCGCGAAGCCCCGTCCCTGGTCACCGGCGCGCGCGGCTTCCACGGCGGCGTTCAGCGCGAGGATGTTGGTCTGGAAGGCAATGCCATCGATGACCGAGATGATGTCGTTGATTTTGCGCGAGCTGTGGGTGATCTCCTCCATGCTCTGCACCACCCGGGCCACCACGTCGCCCCCGCGCTGGGCCGACTTGGCCGCCGTGGCCGCGATCTGGTTGGCTTCACCGGCGGTCTGCGCGGCCTGGCCGACGGCGCTGGTCATCTGCTCCATGGAGGACGCGGTCTCCTGCAGGTTGGAGGCCGTCTGTTCGGTGCGTGCCGAAAGGTCGTGGTTGCCTGTGGCGATTTCTTCCGACGCCAGGTGCACGGATGCGCTGGTGTTGCGGATGTCCACCAGGGTCAGCCGGATCTTTTCGACGAACTGGTTGAACGCGCTGGCGATGCGGGCCAGTTCGTCCTTGCCCTGGATGTCGAGCCTGCGTGTCAGGTCGCCATCGCCCGAGGCCACGTCCTGCATGGCGCGCTCCAGGCGGTTCAGTCCGGCCATGGACCGGGCGACGACGGCGGCGGCCACGAGAACGCTCAGCCCGGCCACTACCAGTCCGCCGATGATCGAGTTGAGCAGCAATTGCGTCACGCCCGCCAGTGCCTCGCCACGGTGCAGCGAGATCATCAGCACCCAGTCGGTGCCCGCGATCGGCTTGCCCAGCAGCAGGCGCGGTGCGCCGCCGATCGATACCGGTGTCAGCGCAGAGGCGTTCAGCATGGCGCCGATGGCCGCCGGGGAAAGGTCGGGCGAGAGGGCCGTGGCTTCCTTGAGCACCAGGTCAAGGTTCTTGTGCACCAGCACCTTGCCGCCGCGCGAGACCACGAAGGCGTCGCTCGACGGTGTGGGGCTGATGGCCGTCACGCTGTGGGCCACCACGTCCATGAAGACATCGGCGGCCGCCACGGCCACGGTGCTCCCGGCGTCCTTGACCGCCGATGCAAAAGTCATCACCAGCTTCTTGCTGCCCGCGTCGATGTAGGGCTCCGTCAGGGCGATGCCCTGGGTGGCCTCGGCCTGCTTGTACCAGGGGCGCCCGGTCGGGTCCCAGTCGGGGGGCAGGTTCTGGGGGGTCGAGAAGACCGCCGTTCTGTTGGCGTAGCCGATGTAGGTGGTGTCGAAGCCGCCGCTTTTCACGCCTTGCGTCAGGGCGGGCAGCGGGTCGCTCAGTCGGGTGGCGGGTTCGAGGGATTGCACCACCGCCGCGCGCGTCTTCACCCACTCGGCAATGCCATCGGCGCGGGCCTGGGCCAGCCCCGAGGTGCTCTCGGTGAGCGTTGCCATGGCCGATGAGCGGACGGTGAAGAAGTTGAAGGCGGAGAGGATGGCGACGCCCGTCACCACCAGCGCCGCCGTGGTGATGATCAGCCGCAGTTTGAGCGACAGGGTGGCAAACAATGACATGGCAGAACTCCCTCGCAGGATGGCGTGCATGGGCTCCAAACAGGATGGGGCAGCCGGAGCCTGTTGCCGGTATGGCCAGATACTACGCTTGCGCGAAAAAAATTGTTGCGATTTGTGTGCAGGGAAAACACGGAAGCCGTTGGCTGTTCCGTTTCGCTCGCGTCAGGCGCGTGGCTCCAGCTGGCGCAGTTCGTCCAGCGTGTTGGCGTTGAAGAAGGCGCGCGGATCATCGCCGGGCAGATTGAACGGGACACGGGCGCAGCGGTGCTGCGCTGCCCAGGCACCCACCTTGCGGCCACCGTCTGCGACATAGCGCGCCAGGCTGTCCCGCAGGCCCGCGCGCATCAGGCAGAACACGGGCTGGGGGCGCAGGACCGTGTCCGCGCTGGCGTCGCCGCTGCAGGGCGCCAGGGGCAGGGCGATGTCGGCATGCTGACCGGTGACCGCCTCGGCCAGGCGGGCCGCCAGGTCGGCGGGAAACAGCGGGGTGTCGCATGGCACCGTGAGCAGCCAGGGCGTGTGGCACAGCGCCAGCCCGGCCAGAAAACCGGCCAGCGGGCCGGCGAAGCCAGGCACGGAGTCCTCGCAGACAGGGACGCCAAACGCCTCGTAGGCTGCCCGGTTGCGGTTGGCGCTGATCAGCACAGTGCCCACCTGGGGCTGCAGCCGCTGCAGCGCATGCCATGCCAGCGCAGAGCCGCCCAGGGTTTGCAGGCCCTTGTCGGTGCCGCCCATGCGGGTGCCCTGGCCGCCTGCGAGCACCAGGCCGGTCAGGTCATGCCGGGGAATCATGGCGGACAGGACGGTGCCACGTTCAGCCACCGATGTAGCTCATCTCCACCCGGCGGCCCGCCTGGCGGGTATCGGCGGGCAGGGTGCTGCGCAGTTCCGAGTAGCGGTCGCTGCGGCCCTGCCAGATGGGCGCCAGCGCCGACGCGATGTCCGCGTCGCTGGCGCCATCGCGCAGCAGGCTGCGCAGGTCGTGGCCCTGTGTGGCGAACAGGCACAGGTAGAGCTTGCCCTCGGTGGACAGGCGTGCGCGGTTGCAGTCGCCGCAGAAGGCCTGGGTCACGCTGCTGATGACGCCGACCTCGCCCAGCGCCGGGTCGTGCCGGCCCGAGGCATCGGCATGGCCCCAGCGCTCGGCCGTCTCGCCGGGGGCGGTGGGGTCGAGCGGCACCAGCGGCAGTTCGGCACGCAGGCGTCCGATCACTTCGGCCGAGGGCAGCACCTCGTCCATGCGCCAGCCATTGGTGGCGCCCACGTCCATGTATTCGATGAAGCGCAGCGTGGTGCCCGTGCCGCGAAAATGCCGCGCCATGGGCAGGATCTCGTGGTCGTTGGTGCCGCGCTTGACGACCATGTTCACCTTGATCCGCGAGAGTCCCGCCGCGTGCGCTGCCTCGATGCCCGCGAGCACGTCGGCCACGGGGAAGTCCACATCGTTCATGCGGCGGAACACCGCGTCGTCCAGGCCGTCCAGGCTCACGGTCACGCGTTGCAGGCCGGCGTCTTTGAGGGCGCGCGCCTTGCGTGCCAGCAGCGATCCGTTGGTGGTGAGGGTGAGGTCGGGCGGGAGGCCGTCGACGGTGCGCAGTTGCGCGAGCTGGGCTATCAGGTCTTCCACATTGCGGCGCAGCAGGGGCTCGCCCCCCGTGAGGCGGATCTTGCGAACACCATGGGCCAGGAAAAGCCGGGCCAGACGGGTGATTTCCTCGAAGCTCAGCAGCGCGCTGTGCGGCAGGTAGGCGTGTTCCTTGTCGAACACCTCCTTGGGCATGCAGTAGTTGCAGCGGAAATTGCAGCGGTCGGTGACGCTGATGCGCAGGTCGCGCAGCGGGCGCCCCAGGGTGTCGGCCAGCAGGCCCGTGGGGGCCACGGGCCGGGCGGGCAGCAGGGCCTTGAGCCCCGCCGCGCGGTGGTCCACCAAAGGGATGACGCGTTCGGACATGCCCGGATTCTGCCCCACTTGGGCCTCAAGGGCGCGGGCTGGCCGTGGTGGCCCTTGCTCCGTGTCAATACCTGAACGGATCGTTCGCCGTGGCGGTTCGGGGCCGCTCGGTCTGCCGTGGTTAATGTGGTACGTGGCATGTGTTTTCTTGATTTCCGTCATGACGTGAGTGGCGGGCAATGGTCAGAATGGCGTCTCATTTCACCGAGGCTGCCCATCCATGAAATCCCTTGCTTGCCGCGCAGGCCGCCATTCCAGCCGCCGCGCCATGATCCAGACCGTGGCGGCCGTGCTGCTCGCGCCAGCGCTCACCCCCGCCCATGCGCAGCTGGCCATTTCGACGGCCATCAACCGCGTGGCACGTTTCCGGGCTTTGTCGCAGCGTATCGCCAAGGCGTATTGCCAGATTCACCTGAACGTGCTGCCCGATCAGACGCGTGCGGTGCTGACCACCGCACGGCAATTGGTGCATTCGGGGTTTGAAGACCTGGCCAAGGTGCAGTGGCCTGCCGATCTGAGCAGCATGGTGGCCGACGTCAAGAAACAGGCCGACGCCCTGGAGGCACTGCTGGTCATGCCGCCCACCCGGGAGTCGGTGGTCGCGGTGGCAGCGCAGTCCGACAAGATGATGACGGCGGCGCATACCACGACCGAGGCTTTCGAGAAATTCGCCAAGATGGGGACGGCCAAGCTGGTGAACATGGCGGGCCGCCAGCGGGCCTTGTCGCAGCGTCTGGCCAAGAACTACTTTCTGGTGGCCGCAAAGCTGGAGGGCAAGGGCATACAGGAGCAGATGAAGGCCGACGCAGCCGAATTCCGCCAGGCCATGGCGACGCTCGCGGCGGCCCCGATCTCCACGCCTTCCATTCGCAACGAACTGGCGCTGGGCGATTCGCAATGGATCTTCTTCGACGCTGCCCTGCAGCGTAAACCCGATGACCGCGGTCTGGAAATCGTGGGCAGCACCAGCGAGCGCCTGCTGGAGGTGATGGACCGGCTCACCGGCCTGTACGACGCCGCCCTCAAGGAAGTGCTCGGCTGACGGGCGGCGCCAGGCGCGCCGCATGGTGCCCGGGCCCGAGGGGCCTGGAAGACCATTTTTCATTCATGGTTGTTCGGTTGATGTGGGTCAGAACGCCGGTTCCCGGTGATTCGAGAATCGGGCCGCTTCCAACAACAAGACCCTTCGACCATGTCCGTGACTTTGCCGCCCTGGAGCCTCGGGCTCCATCGCCGTACTCTTCTTCTGCGGGCTGCCGCCACCGCGCTGCTGGCGCCGCACGGCGCAATCGCTCTGGCCCAGGCGCCCGTTGCTGCGCCGTCCGCGCCGTCCGCGCCACCGGCCTTGGCTGCCGCCATCAACCGCACGGGCCGTTTCCGTGCCCTGTCGCAGCGCATTGCCAAAGCGTACTGCCAGATTCACCTCAACGTTGATCCTTCCGATGCACGGCAGGTCGTGGAGACGGCACGGCGGCTGGTGCGCGCAGGTTTTGACGAGCTGGACAAGGGCCAATGGCATATCGACGTCGCCAGTCAGCTGGCCGATGTGCGCACGCTCTTCGAGGGACTGGATTCCCTGCTGGCCATGCCACCCACCCGCGAAGCGGTGGTGGCCGCCTCGGCGCAGGCCGACAAAATGCTGGCGGCGGCCAACCGCGCCACGGAAACCTTCGAAAAATTGTCCAAGACCAGTTCCGGGGCCCTGGTGAATACGGCAGGGCGTCAGCGCTACCTTTCGCAGCGCCTGGCCAAGAACTATTTCCTGCTGGCGGCCGGCGTTGACGACAAATCGGTGCGTGAGCAAATGGCGGCAGACGCGGCTGCGTTCAAGCAGGGCATGGCCAGCCTGACGGCTTCCCCGGTGACGAACGCGGCGATCCGGGGCGAGCTGGTGGCGGGCGAGCAGCAGTGGATCTTCTTCAGCGCCGCCCTGGACCGTGCGCCCGACATGCGCGGCCTGCGTGCCGTGGCCACGACGAGCGAGCGCCTGCTTGAAGTCATGAACAACCTGACGGTGCAGTTCGAGGCAGCCGTCAGGTAGGCGAAGCCGGTGTGGCGCCGCTGCAGAACCCGGGCGCGGTTTTCAGGTGCGGGGCACGTGGCCAAAGAACATGGGGTAGTACTCCTTGACGCCCCGGCCGTTGAAGTCCCACCCGGTGCACTGGCCCAGGTGGCGTGGCGGCTCCTGCGCATCGGCGGGGCGGAAGGCGGCGGGCAGGGTCTGGAAGGTGGCCGTCGCCAGGTTGAACAGCAATTCGCGCAGATGGGTGCAACCGGCCACGCCACCCAGGTGCTTCTGGATGGACTGGCGCCAGCCGCGTGCCATGGAGCAGCCCACCATCTGCTGCAGGGCCGCACGGGCCAGCGGGCACTCGTGCAGCGGCACGGTGTCCATGGCGGCCTCAATGGCGTGCACGGTCAGATCCCTGTGCACGGTCACGCGCAGCCACATATGGTGAATCGGGGCGCCAGCGGGCCGGACGCTGCCATCGCGCAGCGATGTTCCGTCGAACGTCTTGCTGTCGTGGAGTTCGGCTTCGATGTCCCACAGGCCATCTTCGCGTTCATAGCCTTGGTAGATGACCCGGCGCACATGGCTGGGCTTGCGGGGGGCGGGGGGGCTCAGGGGCATGGGAATTCTTGGTTGGGGGGCCGCGCGTGGCACGCGGGCCGGCGGGCAGGGCCCGCCGGGGTCGCTGCGTCAGCCGTGGCGCACGGCCACGGTCTTGAGCGTGCTGAGGGCATCAAGAACCTGGAGGTCCTGCGAGTGCGCACAACCGGCCGACGGTTCTGCGGCAAATGGTAACTCCACGCTGCCGTCCGTGCCGTAGTGGTTGATGAAGACCTTCCTGGCGAGGAGGCGCCTGGCCATGCGGAACTGGCGCGCGCCATCGCGTGTCCACACCCCGGCGGCAGGGCATGCATGCACGGCATTGCCCAACTCGACGGCGTGGTCCTCGTCCTCGAAGGGCATGGCGCAGAGCACCGGACCGGCGATCTCTTCCTGCGCCAGACGGTGCTCCACCGGCACGTCGCGCAGCAGCGTTGGTGCCTGGTAGAAGCCGGTTTCGGGCGCATCGTCCGCGATCTGGCCCTGGGCCACCATGGGAATGCCGTCCACCTGCGCGTCCGAGAGGAAGTCCCACACACGTTGCTGCTGGCGGGCGTGGATGAGCGGGCCGAGGTCCGGATCCATGGTGGCCGGACCCACGCGCAGTTGTTCGAACGCCTTGCCCAGGCGTTCCAGCAGGGGTTCGTAGACCAGCGCGTCAACGAGCAGGCGCGAGGCAGCGGTGCCGGACTGGCCGGCGTTGTGCACGATGGCATGGACGATCACCGGCAGGGCGGCGTCGAGGTCGGCGTCGGCAAAGACAATCTGCGGGCTTTTTCCACCCAGCTCCAGCACCACGGGGCAATGCCGCTGCGCGGCGGCCTGCTGGATGAGTGTGCCCACGGCGGGGCGGCCCGCGAAGCTCAGGTGCGCGACGCCGGGGTGGCGTGCCAGGGCGTCGCCTGCCTCGTGGCCGTGGCCTGTGACGATGTTGATCGCCCCTGCGGGCAGGCCGGCCTCGGCCGCGAGCTGTGCCACGCGCAGCAGGCTCAGGCTGGCGCTGCCCGAGGGCTTGACCACGCACACATTGCCCGCCGCGAGGGCCGCGCCCACGCTGCGGCCGAAGACCGGCATCGGGTGGGTCCAGGAAATGAGGTGGCCCGTCACGCCGTGCGGTTCGCGCCAGGCCAGAACGCCGTCGCTGTCCAGGGGCAGCGCCAGCGGGGCCTCCTGCAGCGTACCGCAGGCCTTGGCATAGAACGCGAGGGCGCCTGCCAGCGCCAGCACCTCGGTGCGGGCCTGCCGGGCGGGTTTGCCGCCATCGCGCTGCTCCAGCGTGGCCAGCTCGTCGGCATGGGCCATCACCTTGCCGGAAAGCTGCAGCAGCAACCGGCCGCGCTCGGCGGCGCCCAGCCTGTGCCAGACCGCGTCCTGGCATTGGCGCGCGGCGTGGACCGCATGGTCCACGTCCTGCGCATTGCTGCGCTGTATCTCTTCGAAGGGCTGCCCATCGGAAGGGTCGATCACCGCCAGCGTGTGGCCGCTGGTGGATGCGACAAAGGCGTTGGCGATGAAGTTCAGCGGCATTCGCCCATTGTGCGGCAATTGGTTTGTCCTGTGAATTTTTGCAGGAAAAACAGGTTCAAACGCTCGTCAGTAAAGCGCTGAAAGCTATCAAATCAGGAGTTTTGATATGCATACACATTTATATGTTTATGTTTTTTTGGTTTTTATAAGAAACATTAATGTCCATCCTGATCTTCGGAGATACGGCCACGGGATGCCCGTGGAGCATGGGGATTGACTAGCATTGCAGGGTTAATACCTATCGGTGCTGCGGCGGTCAGGCGTGGGCCTGCGCCAGGGCTGTTGTTCCTTTTTTTTCACCCCAGGAGTGATGTCGATGTCCGTGCGTTCCACCCGTTTCCGCTTTTCCCTGCAACTGACGGCCGCGGCTGCCCTGGCCGCTGTTTACGGCATGGCCGCCGCGCAGGACGTCCAGGTGGTCAAGATCGGCCATGCCGGTCCCATCTCCGGCGGCATCGCCCACATCGGCAAGGACACCGAAAACGGCGTGCGCCTGGCGATCGAGGACCTGAACGCGCAGGGTCTGGTGATTGGCGGCAAGAAGATCAAGTTCGAGCTGGCCGCCGAAGACGACGCAGGTGATCCGCGCCAGGCCACGGCCGTGGCGCAGAAGCTGTGCGACCAGAAGGTTGCGGGCCTGGTGGGCCACCTGCAGTCGGGCACCTCGATCCCGGCCGCCTCGGTTTATTCCAAATGCGACCTGCCGAACATCACGGCATCGGCCTCCAACCCCGATCTGACCAAGCCTGGCTACAAGACCACCTTCCGCCTGATCGCCAATGACAACGCGCTGGGCGCCGCGCTGGCCGTGTTTGCCGCCGACACGCTCAAGCTCAAGAACGTGGCCGTCATCGACGACCGCACGGCCTACGGCCAGGGCGTGGCCAACGTGTTCAAGGCCACGGCAAAGCAAAAGGGCATGAATGTAGTGGCCGAGGAGTTCACCAACGACAAGGCCACGGACTTCATGGCCATCCTCACCTCGATCAAGAACAAGAAGCCCGACGCCGTCTTCTACGGCGGCCTCGACGCGCAGGCCGGCCCCATGCTGCGCCAGATGGTGCAGCTCGGCCTGGGCAACGTGAAGTTCTTTGGCGGCGACGCGCTGTGCACCGAGAAGCTGCCCGAGCTGGCCGGCAAGTCGCCCGCGCTGGTGAACGTGACCTGTGCCACCGGCGGCGCCTCGGTCGACAAGATGCAGGGCGGCGCCGAGTGGAAGAAGCGTTACGACGCCAAGTTCCCCGGCCAGTTCCAGATCTACAGCCCCTACGCCTACGACGCCGCCATGGTGCTGGCCGACGCGATGAAGCGCGCCAACTCGGTGGACCCGCGCGTCTACACGCCCTTCATCGGCAAGACCCAGTTCAAGGGCGTGACCGCCAACATCGCCTTCACCCCCAAGGGTGAGCTGACCACGCCCGCCGTGACGCTCTACACCTACAAGGACAACGCGCGCGTGACGCTGAACTGATGCCCGGGCGCCGCCGCGCGCCCGCTTGCAGCCTGGCGACGGCCGCACCGCACCTCGCGTGTGTGCGGCCGTTTTGCCGATACAGTGGCGGGTTCAGGAGCCGCCGCCATGTACCTTCCCGCCCATTTCGAAAGCCACGACCCCACGCACGCCCACGCGCTCATGCGCGCGCACCCGCTGGCCAGTCTGGTGTCGAACGATGACGAAGGCTTTCCCTTCATCACCCACCTGCCGCTGCACCTGCAGGAGCGCGAGGACGGCCTGGTGCTGCTGGGCCACTGCGCGCGCGGCAACCCGCATTGGCGCTACCTGCAGCAGCGGCCCGAGGCGCTGGTGGCCTTCCTGGGCCCACACGCCTACCTCTCGCCCTCGGTCTACCCGGATCTGGCGCGCGTGCCCACCTGGAACTACCTCGCCGTGCACTGCCGGGTGCAGGCCACGCTGATCGAAGAGCCCGCCGCCAAGGACGCGCTGCTCAAGCAACTGATCGGTGACCACGAGCCGCCCTATGCGGCGCAGTGGCGCGCGCTGGGCGAGGAATTCGCGCACAGGATGCTGGCCGGCATCGTCGCCTTCGAACTGCGCGTGACGGATCTGCAGTGCAAGCTCAAGCTCAACCAGCACCGCAAGGAATCGCATGCCGCCATGCATGCCGCCTACTGCGAGGGCGATGCGGGCGCGCAGGGCCTGGCGCAGTGGATGCAGACGCTGGGCATGGTGCCCGCGCAAGAGGCTTGAGGCGCACGCCCGTGGGTCGTGAGTTTTTAATGAAAATGGCATCTGGCGCTTTATTCAAAAGCGCCAATAGCTATTGAATCGATAGCATGCAAGCCGATATGGACTACCACTGGATGCGCCTGGCCCTGGCCGAGGCAGAGGCTGCCGCGCAGGCCGGCGAGGTGCCTGTGGGCGCCGTGCTGGTGCGCGGCGGCGAGGTGATTGCCACGGGCCGAAACGCCCCGGTGGCGGGGCACGACCCCACGGCGCACGCCGAAATCGTGGCCCTGCGCGCAGCGGCGCAAAAGCTCGGCAACTACCGGCTGGAGGACTGCACGCTCTACGTGACGCTGGAGCCCTGCGCCATGTGCAGCGGCGCGCTCCTGCACGCCCGCCTGCCGCGCGTGGTGTACGGCGCGCCGGACCCCAAGACCGGAGCGGCGGGCTCGGTGGTCGATTTGTTTGCACAGCCCTTGCTCAACCACCAGACGCAGGTGCAGGGTGGGCTGCTGGCCGACGAGTGCGGTGCGCTGCTGGCCGGTTTCTTTCGCACGCGCCGCCTGCAGCAGCGCGCCGAGGCCCGGGCCGCGCACCCGCTGCGCGACGACGCGCTGCGCACGTCCGAGACGCGTTTTGCCGACCTGCCTGGCTATCCCTGGGCGCCTCACTACGTGAGCGACCTGCCCGCGCTGGCCGGCCTGCGCCTGCACTACCTCGACGAGGGCCCGCACGATGCGCCGCTGACCTGGCTGTGCCTGCACGGCAACCCGGCCTGGAGCTACCTCTACCGGCGCATGCTGCCCGTGTTCACGCAGGCAGGCCACCGCGTGGTGGCGCCCGACCTGATCGGCTTTGGCAAGAGCGACAAGCCCAAGAAGGAGGGCGCGCACACTTTCGCGTGGCACCGCCAGGTGCTGCTGGAACTGGTGGAACGGCTGGATTTGCGCAACGTGGTGCTGGTGGTGCAGGACTGGGGCGGCATCCTGGGCCTGACGCTGCCCATGGCCATGCCGGAGCGCTTTTGCGGCCTGCTGGCCATGAACACCCTGCTGGCCACGGGTGAAGCGCCGCTGTCGCAAGGTTTTCTGGACTGGCGCGCGATGTGTGCCGAGAAACCGCTGTTTGGCGTCGGCCGCCTGCTCGGGCGCGGCAACCCGCATCTGGGCGCGGCGGAGTGTGCGGCCTACGACGCACCATTCCCCGATGCGGGTCACCGCGCCGCGCTGCGCGCCTTTCCCCGCCTCGTGCCCGACCAGCCAGATGCACCGGGCGCTGCGCTCTCGCGGGATGCGCGCGATTTCTGGCAGCACGCCTGGACGGGCCGCAGCCTGCTCTTTGCCGGTGCGCGCGACCCCGTGCTCGGCGTGCCGGTGATGCAGCCGCTGCAGCAGACGGTGCGCGGTGCGCCCCCGCTCGTCGTGCTGCCACAGGCAGGCCATTTCGTGCAAGAGCACGGCGAGGCGGTGGCGCGGAAGGCTGTGGAATACTTCCAGCTTTGAGCCACCCATGGAGCGGGCCCCAGAAGGGCCCGAACGCCTTGTCTTCCGAGCACGACCACGCACATTGCGGCTGCGGCCACGACCACGGCCCCAAGCACATCTACATCTATTCGCCGTCCAGCGCCGTGCGCGACAAGGCGGCTTTCCGCCGCGGCGTCAAGCGCCTGCAGGCCCTGGGGCATGAGGTCGAGATCGACACCGACGCGCTGGCCGTGCACACGCGCTTCGCGGGCGACGATGCCATGCGCCTGGCGGCCATCCACCGCGCGGCCGCCAGCGGCGCCGATGTGGCGCTGATCTCGCGCGGCGGCTACGGCCTCACGCGCATCCTGCCGGGCATCGACTATGCGGCCGTGGCGCGCGCCATTGAAAAGGGCACACGCTTCGTTGGCATCAGCGATTTCACGGCCTTCCAGAATGCCGTGCTTGCCAAAACTGGCGCCGTCACCTGGGCCGGCCCCGCGCTGGGCGCCGATTTCGGGGTGCCCGAGGGGCCGGACGACATCATGGAAGCCTGCTTCGACGACCTGCTCACCGGCCATGGCGAGGGCGCGGGCTGGCGCATGCCCAAGGAGCGCCGCCCGGCGGGCGTGCCCGAGGCGCCGCCGCCCGAATTCGAGATCCCTTCAGCCACGCTGTGGGGCGGCAACCTCGCGGTGCTCGCTTCCCTGGTGGGCACGCCGTATTTCCCGCAGGTCGACGGCGGCATCCTGTTCGTGGAGGACGTGAACGAGCACCCCTACCGCGTCGAGCGCATGCTCACGCAGTTGTTGCACGCGGGCGTGCTGGCGCGGCAGAAGGCGTTGCTGCTCGGACAGTTCACCAACTACAAGCTGGCGCCGCACGACAAGGGCTACAAGCTGCAATCGGTGGTGGACTGGCTGCGCGGACAGATCGGCATTCCGGTGCTCACCGGTCTGCCCTATGGCCATGTGGCCACCAAGGTGCTGCTGCCGGTGGGCGCCACTGTGGAACTGTCGGTGCAGGGGCGGGACGCGCTGATCTACTGGGGCCACACCCACTGAATGGCACAGACCGGCAGGCCCGGGCCTGCCGGTTCAACCCAGCGCAGCGGGCTGTGTCACCAGGTGGGTGGAGCGGTGGGCCGCATACAGCCCGAGCCGTACCATGGTGCGGTGGTTCAGCTCCACGGTTACGGCGTTGCGCGCCAGCGACGACTGGATGCGCGGCTTGCCGCTGGCGGTCTGGTGCAACTGGGGTTCGCTCAGGTGGTTGTTGTGGCGGTCGAGCAGGCTGGCCACGACCGGCATGTTGGCCTTGTCGCTGCGGCGCAGCACCACGGCGGTGTCGCCATTGTCCAGCCGCACGAAGGTGCCAGGCGGACACAGGCCCACGGTGCGCACCAGCACCAGGCCCACCTCGTCGCGCTCTTGCACCTCCTTGCCCACCAGTTCTCGCACCGAGTCGGTGGAGCTGCGGCCCGCGCGCGATTTGCGCGGGCTGATCATGGCGGCATAGCGGTCGATGGTGCCCAGGACGCGGGTGAGGCGGTCCACCGGGCTGAGCTGGGACAGGGGGGTGCGTTCGGACACCCGCGCATGGTGCTGGCCCACGAGGTCGAGCCACAGGTCGTTGGTGATGTGCAGCTGTGCCAGCATGTCCTGGCTGCGCAGGGGGTGGGCTGCAATGGCGTCTTTCTGTGCCGAGCTGGGGGGCTCGCGCTGCCCGGCCAGTTCGTCCTGCAGGGCCGTCATGCCGATGTTCATGGTGAGCGCAGCGCGCACCAGGGCATTGCGCTCATTGGCGGGCAGCTCGAACTCGCGCGCCATGATGTGGCACAGCGTGCCGCACACCAGTGCGTGCGAGGTGCTGTAGCCCACGGTGGACGTGGCCGCGAGCTGGAACATCAGGTAGAGCGCGGCATCGATGTCGTGCGTCACCAGGTCCTGCAGCCACTGGTCGAACTGGCGCACCTTGCCGGGAAAGTCCTGCACATGCAGGGGCCGGGCCAGCAGCACCGAAAGGCCCGACTCCAGGTCGCCCCAGAGGCCCAGCAGGTCCTCGTATTCCTCGTCGTGCGCCGCGCGAGACTGATGCAAAGGAAGCATGGTGTTCAGTGACGCTTTTCGAGAACCATCTGGTCGTTGTTGCGGGTCATCTGGAACGACGCCAGAAAGCTGTTGCCCAGCAGCACATAGGGCATGGCCTGGGGCGTGACGATGGCATCGACATCAAAGACCTCGACTTCGCCGATGCGCACCGAATTGAGCCGGATGCGCCAGCCCTGCGCCACGCCATTGGCGGTGTTCATGCGCACGGGCTGACCGGTCTGGTATTCCAACCCCATGCGGTCGGCGTCGGGCTTGCCGATGGCCACCGTGGTGGCGCCGGTGTCCACCATGAATTGCATCATCCGGCCGTTGATCAGGCCCTGGTTGACGAAGTGGCCCCGGCTGTCGCTCATCAGAATGATCTTGCGCCCGCTGCCAGCGCGCGCGCCCACGCTCACGGGGGCTTCGCCCAGGCGCACGGTGCTGCGTGCTCCCTTGATTTCGATCACGGCCTCGTCGCGACCGACCGAAACCACCTTCACGCCCTGGTGGGTCTCGCCAGCGGCCACGCCGCGCGGCGCGGAGCCATCGACCACCAGCAGGGCCTTGCTGCCCAGGACACCCGCCAGCGACACTGCCTGCGACCAGGCCAGTCCCGGCGCCAGCAAGGCAGCCGCCAGCAGGGCGGAGGGCAGGGTGGCGCGGCGCGGCGGGAGCATGGCGTGTGCGGCCGCAGGGTCAGTCGCGGAAGTTGTTGAACGACAGCGGCATGTCGGTGATCTCCTTGCGGATCAGCGCCATGGCGGCCTGCAGGTCGTCGCGCTTGGCGCCGGTGACGCGCACCTTCTCGTCCTGGATGGCGGCCTGCAGCTTGAGCTTGCTGTCCTTGATGAGGCGCTGCAGCTTCTTGCCCAGTTCGGCGTCGATGCCGTTGCGCACCTTCACCACCTGCTTGACCTTGTCGCCGCCGATCTTTTGCGGCTTGCCGATGTCGAGGAAGCGCACGTCCACGTTGCGCTTGGTGAGCTTGTTGCGCAGCAGGTCCTCGACCTGGGTGAGCTGGAACTCGGCGTCGCCGAACAGGGTGATTTCCTTGTCCTTGAGTTCGACGGCGGCGGAGGTGCCCTTGAAGTCGAAGCGCGTGCCGATTTCCTTGGCCGCGTTCTCCACGGCATTCTTCACTTCGACGAAGTCGGCTTCACAGACGGTATCAAAAGACGGCATGGCGGGATATTTCTCCAGAAAACGGGTCGCCCAAAGGCCCGGTGCGACAATTCAGGCAATGTTAGTCGAGAAAAACGTCTCCCTGCAGCCCTACAACACCTTTGGCATTCTTGCGCGTGCCGAAACCCTGGTGCGCGTGCGTTCGGTCAAGGATCTGGAGCTGTTCTGGGCCGACCCGGTGCTGGGCCAGTCACCGGTTTTCGTGCTCGGCGGTGGCAGCAATGTGGTGCTGACCGGCGATGTCAGCGCGGTGGTGCTCAAGATGGAGATCCGGGGGCGGCGGCTGGTGCGCGAGACCCCGGCCGCCTGGATCGTCGAGGTGGGCGCGGGCGAGCCCTGGCATGACACCGTGGCCTGGACGCTGGAGCAGGGCTGGCCGGGGCTGGAGAATCTGGCGCTGATCCCCGGCACCGTGGGCGCGGCGCCGGTGCAGAACATCGGCGCCTATGGCGTGGAGCTGCAGGACCGCTTCGAGTCGCTCGACGCCCTGGACCTGGCCACGGGCCAGGTGTTCACGCTCGATGCCGCCCAGTGCGCTTTTGGCTACCGCGATTCCGTGTTCAAGCATGCGCCCGCGCTGCCCGGCGCGCCTGGCACCCTGCCGCGCGGCATGGGGCTGGGCGGGCGTGCGGTCATCACGCAGGTGCGTTTTCGCCTGCCCAAGGCCTGGAAGCCGGAACTGAGCTACCTGGAGCTGGAGCGCCGCGCCGCCGAAGCCGGCACGGGCCAGCCCACGGCGCGGCAGGTCTTCGACTGGGTGTGCGACATCCGCCGCGCCAAGCTGCCCGACCCGGCCGTGCTGGGCAACGCCGGCAGCTTCTTCAAGAACCCCACCGTCACGCCTGAGCAGTGCCAGGACATCATCGCGCGCGACCCGAAGATCGTGCACTACCCCATGCCCGATGGCAGCGTCAAGCTGGCGGCGGGCTGGCTCATCGACGCCTGCGGCTGGAAAGGCAAGACCGTGGGCAAGGCGGCGGTGTACGACAAGCAGGCGCTGGTGCTGGTGAACCGCGGCCAGGGGCAGGACAGCGTGACCGGTGGCGAGGTCATGACGCTGGCCCGCGCCATCCAGACCAGCGTGTACGAGCGCTTCGGCATCCGGCTGGAGCCTGAACCCGTGGTGGTATGAGTTTTTGGCGCTGCTGCCTGCGGGGGTGGATGGCCGGGCTGTGGTGCCTGGCGGTGCCGCTGGCCGCGGCGCAGCAGCCGCTTAACGAGAGCGAGCGGGCCTACCTGAGTGCGCACAGCCCTTTGAGCCTGTGCGTGGACCCGGACTGGTGGCCCTTCGAGGTGATTGATGCCACGGGCCAGCACACCGGCATTTCCGCCGATCTGCTGGCGCTGGTGGGTGAGCGGCTGGGCCTGCAGTTCAAGCTGCATGTGACGCGCACCTGGGAGGAATCGCTGGCCGCTTCCCAGGCGGGCGAATGCCGCCTGATGAGCTTTCTGAACCGCACGCCCGAGCGCGAGCGCTGGCTGATTTTCACGGAACCCCTGCTCAGCGACCCCAACGTCCTGATCACCCGCGAGGACCACCCGTTCATTGCCGACCTGGCGACCCTGTCGGGCAAGACCATGGCCCTGCCCCGTGGAACGGCCATGATGGAGCGCCTGCGCAGCGACTATCCCAACCTCATCTTCGTGGGCACCGACTCCGAGACCGAGGCGCTCCAGATGGTGTCGGAGCGCAGGGCCGATGTGACGCTGCGTTCGCTCATCGTGGCGGCGCACACCATCAAGCACAACGGCTGGTTCAACCTCAAGATCTCGGGCCAGGTGCCCGGGTACGACAACCACCTGCGCGTGGGAGTGATCAAGTCCGAAACCGTGCTGCGCGATCTGCTGGACAAGGGCATCGCCACGCTCACGCCGCTGGACCGGTCGCGGGTGGTGGACCGGCATGTATCCATCAATGTGGTGACCCGGGTGGACACCGACTACACCGTGGTCCGATGGCTGCTGGCCCTGCTGGGCGCGGTGGCCCTGACCAGCCTTCTGTGGATGCGCCGCCTGCACCAGCTCAACACGCAGCTGCGCACCCTGTCGCAGACCGACGCACTCACCGGCCTGCTCAACCGCCATGGGCTGGAGAGTTCGTTCGCCCTGGATGTGGAGCGTGCCCAGCGGTTCTCGCGCCCCCTGGCGGTGCTGATGTTCGACATCGACCATTTCAAGCACATCAACGACAGCAAGGGGCATCTGATGGGCGACAAGGTGCTGGCCGAACTGGGCCGGGTGATCCAGTCGGTGGTGCGGCAGGTCGATACGGTGTCCCGCTGGGGCGGCGAGGAGTTTGTGGTGATATGCCATGAGACCAGCACCGCGCAGGCCGTTCAGCAGGCCGAGCGGTTGTTGCAGCAGGTGCGCGTGCATGTCTTTCCGCACCAGCAGCCCCTGACCATCAGTGCGGGCGTGGCCACGGTGCGCGCGGGTGACTCGGTGGAGAGCCTGCTGGCTCGCGCCGACGAAGCCCTCTACCAGGCCAAGAGCAGCGGTCGTGACTGTGTCTGTGTCGAAGCGAGAGAGTGATTTTGCTATTGATTGAATAGCTTATTGCGCTTGATACATAAGCGCTAGAAGCCAAAAAGACCATGAAAAAACCGCCCGAAGGCGGTTTTTTCATGGGTGCGCGGGGCGCTGGACTTACTTGTCGTCGTTGCTGAGCTGCGGCAGCGGCGAGCCCTGGCCCAGGGTCAGCAGGCCCGACTGGGCGTAGGTCATCAGCTTGGCGCGCGTGTCCACGATGTCGAGGTTGCGCATGGTGAGCTGGCCGATGCGGTCGGCGGGCGAGAACGGCGCGTCTTCCACCTTTTCCATCGACAGGCGCTCGGGCGCGTAGGTCAGGTTGGGAGACTCGGTGTTGAGCAGCGAGTAGTCGTTGCCCCGGCGCAGCTCCAGCGTGACGGTGCCGGTGATGGCGCGCGCCACCCAGCGCTGGGCGGTTTCGCGCAGCATGATGGCCTGGGGGTCGAACCAGCGGCCCTGGTAGAGCAGGCGGCCGAGCTTGAGGCCGTTCATGCGGTACTGTTCGATGGTGTCCTCGTTGTGGATGCCGGTCACCAGGCGCTCGTAGGCGATGTGCAGCAGCGCCAGGCCGGGGGCCTCGTAGATGCCGCGGCTCTTGGCTTCGATGATGCGGTTCTCGATCTGGTCGCTCATGCCCAGGCCATGGCGGCCGCCAATGCGGTTGGCCTCCAGGATCAGCTCGACCGGGTCGGTGTATTCCTTGCCGTTGAGGGCGACGGGCTGGCCTTCGTTGAAGGTGACCGACACTTCCTCGGCCTTGACCACGACATCGTCCTTCCAGAACGCCACGCCCATGATGGGGTTGACGATGCGGATGCCGCTGTTGAGGAACTCCAGATCTTTCGCCTCGTGCGTGGCGCCGAGCATGTTGGAGTCGGTGGAGTAGGCCTTCTCCGCGCTCATCTTGTAGCCAAAGCCTTCCTTGGTCATGAAGGCCGACATCTCGGCGCGGCCGCCCAGTTCGTCGATGAACTGCTGGTCCAGCCAGGGCTTGTAGATCTTGAGCGAGGGGTTGGTCAGCAGGCCGTAGCGGTAGAAGCGCTCGATGTCGTTGCCCTTGAAGGTCGATCCGTCGCCCCAGATGTGGACGTCGTCTTCCTTCATGGCCGACACCAGCATGGTGCCGGTGACGGCGCGGCCCAGCGGTGTGGTGTTGAAGTAGGTCACGCCGGCGGTGCTGATGTGGAAGGCGCCGGCATGCAGCGCGGCGATGCCTTCGTGGGCCAGCTGCGTGCGGCAGTCGATCAGGCGCGCCGCCTCGGCGCCGTATTCCATGGCCTTGCGCGGGATGGCGTCGTAGTCGGGCTCGTCGGGTTGGCCCAGGTTGGCCGTGTAGGCGTAGGGCAGGGCGCCCTTGTTCTTCATCCAGCGCAGCGCGGCGCTGGTGTCGAGGCCACCGGAGAAGGCAATGCCGACCTTCTGGCCGAGGGGGAGGTTTTGGAGGATGGTTGCCATGGAGTGTTTCTCAAAAATGATAGCTGCTCACACTTGTTGCATAAGCGCTGGAGGCCAAAAACGCTCTGAATTTCAGCCGAAGTGGCAGATGTAGTGGTAGGCCTCGGTCACGCGGATGTCGAACTTCGAGTTGCCGGGCACGTTGAATTTCTCGCCAGGGGAGGACTTCACCCAGGTGTCGCTGCCTGCGAGCTTGTATTCGCACGATCCGGCCACGCATTCCATGATCTCGGGCGCACCGGTGTTGAACGTCAGCGTGGCGGGCAGAACGACGCCGACCGATTTCTTCGTGCCATCGGGGAAGGTGATGCCGTGGCTCACGCACTTGCCGTCAAAGTACACATTGGCCTGGGTGGTGACGGACACGCCGTCGATTTTTTCGGTGGTCATGGAAGAGGGAAGGTGGTGCAGAGACAAACCTTGGATTTTAGGGTACTGGCCCCGGGGCGTGCCGCATCTGCGGCCGCCCAAACGGAAAGAGCCCGCTGGGGGGCTCTTTCTGGATGGTGCGGGGGTCAGCGATCGTAGGGGTTGTAACGCGGCGGCGGGTACGGGTGGCGATGGCGGTAGCCATCATGTTCGTATCCGTACTCGATGACCGTGACGCCCGAGGAGCCCGGGGGGACGGCGTAGGGGGAGGTCACGACACCGGGTTGTGCGTAGCCCTGGCCGTAGGGTGCGGGCTGGGTGGAGTAGGTTTGGCCGTAAGGCCCGGCTTGGCCCACGGGCTGCACTTGCACGGGGATGTAGCGACCGGGATCGGTGGCCGTTTGCGTGGTGTATTGGCGGCCCGCATATTCATACACGACGTTGTAACCGACGGTGCGGTTTTCATAGGTCGTCTCTGTGCCGCAGCGTTGCACGGTTTCGTAGCCGGGCCGCCCCTGGCCCTCGATGTGATTGCCCAGGACCGCGCCGCCAATCACCCCAAGGGCCGTGGCGGCCGCACGGCCGCTGCCTTTGCCAATGGCATTGCCTGCCGCGCCGCCCGCGATGGCGCCCAGCACGGCCCCGCCGCCCGTGGTGTTCTGGCCGGTGTAAACGGTTTCGTTGGTGCACACCTGCCGGGGATAGGCCACCTGCTGCACGATGGGGGTTGCCGAGAGCACGCGCCCCTGCTCCTGGGCCACGGCCAGCCCGGCGGTGGAGGCGATGATGGATAAAAGAACCAGCTTTTTCATGGAAGAACCCCTTTCAGGTTGTCTGCCCTTAACGCGCCAGACTGGTAAAAAGTTTAGGGGTGCCGCGCAAAGGGTGCGCATGCGGGCCGTAAATTCGCGTAAAGAAGTGTGCGGTTTCAGACGTTTGAGCCGTTTTGCACGCAGTCATTCCATTGCCGGGCGTCAAACCCCACGGTCACCCGCAGTGCGCCGCCCTGGCGCCACTCCACCACGGGGCGCTTGATGGTGCTGGAATGCTCCTGCATCAGCGCGCTGGCGCTGGCGGCGTCCCGTGCGGTGGCTTGCGTGGCGGGGTCGAGCTTGCGCCAGGTGGTGCCCTGGCGGTTGAGCAGCTTTTCCCAGCCCGCCTGGCCGACCCAAAGGGCGAGGCGGTCGGCGGGGACGCCGAGTTTCTTGAAATCATGGAAGTGGTATTCGAGCCCCTGTGTGGCCAGCCAGGCGCGGGCTTTCTTGACGGTGTCGCAGTTGGCAATGCCGTAGAGGGTGATGTCCGGGTTTTTCATCCCGCCATCATGCGGCAGCTGCGCGGTGGGCGACAATCCCCGGCTGTATGCACACGAAGATTCACTCCCTGGATGGCTGGCTCGCGCACTGTGAGCGCCTGCATCCGCACAACATCGACATGGGCCTGGAACGGGTGGGCGAGGTGGCACGCCGCATGGCGTTGCGGTTCGATTGCCCCGTCATCACCGTGGCGGGCACCAACGGCAAGGGCTCGACCTGCGCCATGATCGAGGCCATTGCCCTGGAGGCGGGTTACCGCACGGGCGTCTATTCGTCGCCGCATCTGGTGCACTTCCAGGAGCGCTGCCGCATCCATGGCGAGATCGTCCAGGCCGAGGCGCTGCTGGAGCACTTTGCGGCCGTGGAGAGCGCGCGCACGCTCAACGGAAACGGTATTTCGCTCACCTACTTCGAGTTCACCACGCTGGCCATCCTGCGGCTCATGAGCCATTCGCTGCTCGACGTGGCCATTCTGGAGGTGGGGCTGGGCGGGCGGCTGGATGCCACCAACATCGTGGACGCCGATTGCGCGGTCATCACCAGCATCGACATCGACCACGTCGAATACCTAGGTCCCGACCGCGAGAGCATCGGGCGCGAGAAGGCCGGCATCATGCGCACCGGCCGTCCCGTGGTGGTCAGCGACCCCATGCCGCCACAGAGCGTGATCGACCATGCGCGCGAGATTGGCGCGGACCTCTGGCGCTTCGGGCACGATTTCAACTTCTCCGGCGACAAGCAGCAGTGGGGCTGGGCCGGCCGGGGGCGGCGCTATGCGGGCATGGCCTATCCGGCGCTGCGCGGTGCCAACCAGCTGGTCAATGCCTCGGGCGCCCTGGCGGCGCTGGTGGCGCTGCGTGAGCGCATTCCGGTCACGGCGCAGGCGGTGCGCAACGGCCTGTCGCTGGTGGAGCTGCCCGGGCGCTTCCAGATCATCCCGGGCCAGCCCACGCTGGTGCTGGACGTGGCGCACAACCCGCATTCGGTGGCGGCGCTCACGGCCAACCTGGATGCGATGGGCTACTTCCCCACCACCCATGCCGTGTTTGGCGCCATGGCTGACAAGGACCTTGGGCCCATGCTTGCCAAGATCGGACCGGTGGTGGACCGCTGGTATTTCACCGATCTGCCCACGCCCCGGGCCGAAAGCGCGGCCGGGCTGCAGCAGAAATGGAACGCGCTGCAGATCGTAGCGGGAGGCCGGCGCGAGGTCGCTGCCAGCACCCATGCCACCCCGGCCGAGGCCCTGCAGGCGGCCCTGTCTGTGTCGGACCCCGCTGATAGAATCGTCGTCTTTGGCTCCTTCCATACGGTGGGCGGTGTGCTGCTGAACGGCGTGCCACGCCTGCAGGCCAAGCACCTGGGCGTTTAGCCCGACACGGTATTTGCAACTTCATGGCTTTTTTCAAGTTTCGGTGGCCCGGCCAGAAGGGGCAGGGCGACAAGGTGTCCAAGCCGGTGCGCCCCGTCCGTGCCGAGAGCATTGAGGTGATGCGCCGACGTGCGCGCCACAGGCTGATCGGTGCCGCCATGCTGGTTCTTCTGGGTGTGGTGGGCTTTCCCATTCTTTTCGATACCCAGCCGCGTCCCATTCCGGTCGATATCGCGATCGAGATCCCGGACCGCAACAAGGTGGCGCCGCTCGTGGTGCCCGCCGCCGCTCCGATAGCGGCGGCCAAGCCTGCTGGCGGTGCGCCAGCGGAGCGTGTTCAGGAGCGCACGGCTCAGGCTGCAGGCGATACGGTGGCCAAGGGCGCTGCCGCGCCAGATGCTGCGGCATCCGTGGCAGCGGTGCAACCCAAGCCGCGTGCCGAGCCCCGGCCGGAGAGCAAGCCGGCACCGGCTGCCGAAGCCCGTCCGTCGCCAAGCGACGAAGCCGCCCGGGCGCGAGCCTTGCTGGAGGGGCGCCCTGCCGCGCCAGCAGCAGTCGCCGCGCCCTCATTGCCTGACAACGGCCGCTTCATCGTGCAGATTGGTGCTTTCGCGGAGGCGGACAAGGCACGTGAAGTGCGCCTGAAACTGGAGCGTGCCGGTATCAAGACCTATACCCATGTGATCGAAACCCCGGAGGGCAAGCGTATCCGGGTGCGTGTGGGGCCGTTTGACGGCAAGGCCGAAGCCGAGAAGGCTGCCGCGCGCATCAAGGGGCTGAACTTGCCGGTGTCGATTTTGTTGCTTTGAGCTTGTTGGCCTTTGCATGGCAGCTCTCGACTGGATTTTTGTGGCATTGCTGCTGGCCTCCATGCTGATGGGGGCGTGGCGTGGGCTGATCTACGAGGTGTTGTCGCTGGCGGGCTGGGTGGTGGCGTTTTTTGTGGCGCAGTGGTTCGCGGCAGATGCCGCGGCGTGGTTGCCGCTGGATGGTGCGCAGGAGACGGTGCGGTACGCTGCGGGCTTCATCCTGGTGTTCGTGGCGGCCATTTTTGCCTGTGGGTTTCTGGCGTGGCTGGGCAAAAAGCTGGTGGAAGCCGTGGGGCTGCGGCCGGTGGACCGCACGCTGGGCGCGGCGTTCGGTGTGTTGCGCGGGGTGGTCGTGCTGCTCGTGCTGGTGGTGATTGCCGGGCTGACGCAGCTCCACCAGGCGGACTGGTGGCAGGAGTCCCGGGGAGCGGCTTTGTTGTCGGAGGTGCTCCAGGCATTGAAGCCGGCGCTGCCGCAGGAGTTGGGCAGACATCTCCCGGTGTGAATCGATGAAATGGGTGGTTGGGCTTGCGCCCCTCCTTCCCGCCTAGTGGTGTGATGCGGGACGGGTCCCGCAAATGGATGGAATACATATGTGTGGAATTGTTGGCGTCATCAGCACGTCTCCCGTCAATCAGCTGATCTATGACGCGCTGCTTTTGCTGCAGCATCGGGGTCAGGATGCGGCAGGCATTGCCACGCAGCAGGGCCGCAAGTTCTTCATGCACAAGGCCAAGGGCATGGTGAAGGATGTGTTCCGCACTCGCAACATGCGGGCCTTGCCTGGCAGCTGCGGTCTGGGACAGGTGCGTTATCCCACAGCCGGCAATGCCTTTAGCGAGGAAGAGGCGCAGCCTTTTTACGTCAATGCACCCTTCGGCATCGTGCTGGTGCACAACGGCAATCTGACCAACGCCCAGGCACTCAAGGCCGATCTGTTCAACACCGATCATCGTCACATCAATACCGAGAGCGACTCCGAAGTTTTGCTGAATGTTCTGGCCGACGAGCTGGACAAGGCGACCCGCGGAAAAGCACTGCAGCCCCAGGATGTGTTTGCCGCCGTGCAGGCGGTGCACAAACGTATTCGTGGCTCGTATGCGGTGATCGCACTGGTCGCAGGTCATGGTGTGCTCGCCTTCCGTGACCCCTACGGCATCCGGCCGTTGTGCATCGGGCGCAGCGCGGATGGCACGGTGATGCTGGCCAGCGAATCGGTGGCCTTGGAGGGCACGGGCCATGCTTTCGAGCGCGACATCCAACCCGGCGAGGCGGTTTTCATTGGCCTGGACGGTCAGATCTCTGCCCAGCAGTGTGCGGCGGCGCCCCAGTTGAGTCCGTGCATCTTCGAGTACGTGTACCTGGCCCGCCCGGATTCGGTGATGGACGGTATATCGGTGTACCAGGCGCGCCTCAATCTGGGCCAGACACTGGCCAAGCGGGTGGTGTCCACCGTGCCGCCGAACGAGATCGACGTGGTTGTGCCCATCCCCGAGTCGAGCCGCCCGAGCGCCATGCAACTGGCACAACTGCTCGGCCTGCCCTACCGCGAGGGCTTCGTGAAGAACCGCTATGTGGGCCGGACCTTCATCATGCCGGGCCAGGGCGTGCGCAAGAAGTCCGTGCGCCAGAAGCTCAATGTGATCGGCAGCGAATTCAAGGGCCGCAACGTGCTGCTGGTGGACGATTCCATCGTGCGTGGCACCACCAGCCGCGAAATCGTGCAGATGGCGCGCGATGCAGGGGCTCGCAAGGTGTACCTGGCCAGCGCCGCGCCGCCGGTGCGCTACCCCAATGTCTACGGTATCGACATGCCCACAAGCAGCGAGCTGGTCGCGCACGGCCGCTCCGTGGAGGAGATTCGTCAGATCATCGGCTGCGATGCACTGATCTACCAGGACGTCGATGCCATGAAGAAGGCCATTGGTGCGCTCAACAACGGAATCGCAGGTTTTGATGCCTCATGCTTCGACGGGGTGTATGTCACGGGTGACATCACGGTCAGCGAGATTGCGCAGATCAACGAGGGCCGCAATGGTGGGGACGAAGGGGATGAAGACACCTCCCGCCTCTCGTTGCCCAATGCGCAGGACAACTGAGCCAGCCTGCTTGCCGCCACACTTTTTCATCGCAAAGGCTTTGACCCATGAACCACGCATTGCCCGACGGGCTGCACCCTGACACCCTGGCGGTGCGCCAGGCCGTGCCGCGCAGCGCCTACGGCGAGAACTCCGAGGCGCTCTACCTGACGAGCAGCTTCGTCCAGCCCGACGCCGCGACGGCGGCGCGCCGCTTTGCTGGCGAGGAGGAGGGCTATACCTACTCGCGCACCTCCAACCCTACAGTTACGAGCTTTGAGCAGCGCCTGGCGGCCCTCGAAGGCACGGAGTCTGCTATTGGCACCTCCAGCGGCATGTCGGCCATCCTGCTGATGTGCCTGGGGCTGCTCAAGGCGGGCGACCATGTGGTCTGCTCGCAATCGATGTTCGGTTCCACGATCAAGCTCATCGGGGGCGAGTTGTCGCGCTTCGGCGTGCAATCCAGCTTTGTGCCGCAGACCGATGCTGCGGCATGGAAGGCCGCGCTGCGGCCCGAAACGCGCCTGCTGTTCGCCGAGACGCCCACCAACCCGCTGACCGATCTGTGCGACATCCGCGAACTGGCCGACATTGCCCATGCCGCGGGCGTGCTGCTGGCCGTGGACAACTGCTTCGCCTCGCCTGCGCTGCAGCGCCCCGCCAGCCTGGGCGCGGACCTGATCATTCATTCGGGCACTAAGTTCCTCGACGGCCAGGGCCGGGTGATGGCCGGGGCCGTGTGCGGCCCGCGCGCCATCATCGACGACAAGCTGGCCCCGCTGATCCGCAGCGCCGGCATGAACCTGTCGCCGTTCAACGCCTGGGTGGTGCTCAAGGGCATGGAAACCCTGTCCATCCGCATGCAGGCGCAGAGCGCCAACGCGCTGCTGCTGGCCACCTGGCTGGAAGCGCATCCACAGGTGGCGCGGGTCTACCACCCTGGCTTGGCATCGCATCCGCAGCATGCGCTGGCGATGCGCCAGCAGGCGGGCCTGGGAGGCGCGGTGCTGTCTTTTGACGTGCGCTGCAGCGACCCTGCCACGGGCCGTGCTCGGGCGTTCCATGTCATCGACAGCACGCGCGTGTGCAGCATCACCGCCAATCTGGGCGACACCAAGACCACTATCACCCACCCCGCCAGCACCTCGCACGGGCGCCTCACCGAAGAGCAGCGCCAGGCGGCGGGCATCGGCCAGGGCCTCATCCGCGTGGCTGTGGGCCTGGAACACATCGACGACTTGAAAGCCGATCTCGCCCGAGGTCTGGACTCCCTGACATGACCGCAGAACAAAACATCACCCCCGCGCGCGTGCGCACCCGCTTCGCGCCTTCGCCCACGGGCTTCATCCACCTGGGCAACATCCGCTCGGCGCTGTATCCGTGGGCCTTCGCGCGCGCCACGGGCGGCGACTTCATCCTGCGCATCGAGGACACCGACGTCGAGCGCTCCACCCAGGCGGCGGTCGATGTGATCCTCGAAGGCATGCATTGGCTGGGAATGGACCCTGATGAAGGGCCGTTCTACCAGATGCAGCGCATGGACCGCTACAAGGAGGTGCTGGCCCAGCTGCAGGCGGCCGGCCATGTCTACCCCTGCTACATGAGCGTGGCCGAGCTCGACGCCCTGCGCGAGAAACAGATGGCCGCCAAGGAAAAGCCGCGCTACGACGGCACCTGGCGCCCCGAGGCCGGCAAGCAGCTCCCCGCCGTGCCGGAAGGTGTGCAGCCAGTGTTGCGCTTCAAGAACCCGCAGGGCGGCGTGGTGGCCTGGGATGACAAGGTCAAGGGCCGCATCGAGATCCGCAACGATGAGCTGGACGACCTGGTGATCGCGCGTCCCGATGGCACGCCCACCTACAACTTCTGCGTGGTGGTGGACGATATCGACATGCAGATCACCCATGTGATCCGCGGCGACGACCATGTGAACAACACGCCGCGCCAGATCAACATCTTCCGCGCCCTGGGCAAGGAGCCTCCGGTCTATGCCCACCTGCCCACCGTGCTCAACGAGCTGGGCGAGAAGATGAGCAAGCGCAACGGCGCCAAGCCCGTGACGCAATACCGCGACGAAGGCTACCTGCCCGATGCCATGGTGAATTACCTGGCGCGCCTGGGCTGGAGCCACGGCGACGACGAGATCTTCTCGCGCGAGCAGTTCCTGCAATGGTTCAACCTCGACCATCTGGGCCGCAGCGCCGCACAGTTCGACGAGGCCAAGCTGCGCTGGGTGAATGCGCAGCATCTCAAGGCCCTGGATGATGACGCACTGGCCGCTATCGTCGCCCCCTTGCTGGATAAGCGCGGAATCGGTGCCGCAGCCTTGGCTGACGGCCGCCTGCCGCGCATTTGCGCGCTGTTCAAGGACCGCTGCGACACGACCGTGATGCTGGCGGACTGGGCCATGGTGTTCTATGGCGGCGCTGTCACGCCGACGCCGGAAGACCGTGAGAAACATGTCACCGCTGCCATTGGCCCGGCCCTGGATGCGCTGGCCGATGCGCTGCAGGCCTGTGCGTGGGACAAGGCATCGATCGCCGCCGCCTTCAAGGAAGTGCTGGCCGCGCAAGGCCTCAAGATGCCGCAGCTGGCGATGCCGGTGCGCGTGCTGACGGCCGGCACGCCGCACACACCCTCTGTCGATGCCATGCTCGAATTGCTGGGTCGTGAAAAAGTTACAGCAAGTTTGCGAAACCGCTGAAAAACCGGTCTATAATTTGAGGCTCAGACAGCGACGACAGTTAATTGATTGAGGTTGCTGGATTGTGGGGGTATAGCTCAGCTGGGAGAGCGCTTGCATGGCATGCAAGAGGTCATCGGTTCGATCCCGTTTACCTCCACCAATCTGAAGTTTGAGAACGGTTAGTTCCAAGGTTTTGACCCTATCGTCTAGAGGCCTAGGACATCACCCTTTCACGGTGAGTACCGGGGTTCGAATCCCCGTAGGGTCGCCAAGTTGTAGCGCTTGGCTCGTGTGAAGAATGCGAGCGAAAGCTGCCTGCCAGGAGTGGTAGTTCAGTTGGTTAGAATACCGGCCTGTCACGCCGGGGGTCGCGGGTTCGAGTCCCGTCCACTCCGCCAGATTGAAAAGCCGTCCATCGCAAGATGGACGGCTTTTTGTTTTTTCATCATCCGTTTTCCGCACGGCTGGAGGCAGTCAAGCCCGTGATGTACTGGAGCGGCCTGCACGCCAACGGTTGCAAGAGTCTGTGTGAGAATGTTCTTTCAATACCCGCAAAATCATTATGGTTGATGGGAAGAACACGGGATACATGATGGCGTTGCAATCGAAGGTCCACCCTCAGCATGCGCAGGGGCTGCTCGCCAACATGCCAGTGCTGGCAATAATGACCCTCGGGGTGATATCGGCATGGGGCTATTTCTCTGATGCTGCGCTAGGGCACATCGGCGGCTATCTGACGCTGCACATGCTGTTCGAAACCCTGTCGATTGCCGTGTCGGTTCTGGTGTTTGCGGTGGGCTGGAAGGCGCACAGCATCCATCCGCAGCGCAATATCCTCATCCTCGCCTGTGGCTTTCTCGGGGTGGCAATCCTGGATTTTTCGCACATGCTGTCCTATGCGGGCATGCCGGACTACATCACCCCCAATTCGGTGGAGAAGGGCATCAATTTTTGGCTGCCTGCGCGTTACCTGGGTGCCTTGAGCCTTTTGCTGGCGATGCTTTTGCCCTGGGGCGCCGTCCAGCCCGGTACGGCGTCCAATCCACGCCGGTTCATTGCCCTGGCAACGGTTTTGCTGGTGGTGGCCGCCGTGCATTTGCTGGTGCTGTGGTTTCCGCAGGTGTTGCCCGTCACCTATGAGCAGCCTGGCGGGCTGACGCGCTTCAAGATCGCTGCCGAATACGGGGTCATGGCCGTGCTTGGGGTCGTGGTCGTGCTGCTTGTTCGCCGCATGCGTCAGCCGGCGGAGTTCAATGCGCCGCAGTTGTTCGCAGCCGTCTGGATCATGGTACTGAGCGAGTTCTTCTTCACGCTCTATGTGTCGGCTATTGACCATTTCAACCTGCTCGGCCATGTCTACAAGGTGGTGGCCTACGTGTACCTCTACCGTGCCATTTTCGTTGGCACCATCGAAGCGCCGTACCAGGCGCTGAGCCGCTCCGAAAAAGATCTGCGCGCGGTGCTGGATGCTGTGCCCGACCTGATGTTCGAGGTTACGCAGGAGGGCCGCTATGTGCGCGTGTATTCGCGGCAGCCGGAACTCCTGGCGGTTCCCTCGGGGCAGATGCTGGGGCACAGCATCCATGAGACCCTTCCTGCCCCGGCTGCGGTCGTGGCGCAATCGGCGCTGGTGGAGGCGCATGCAACGGGTTTCTCCAGGGGCAGCCAATATGCGCTTGATCTGCCGGATGGAAAGCACTGGTTCGAGCTGTCCGTGGCGCGCAAGTCGCAGGTACACGCGGATGGCGAGGCGCGGTTTGTCGTTCTGGCACGCGACATCACGCAGCGCATGGAGATGCTTGAAACCTTGCGCAAGCTGCTGCATGCGGTGGAGCAGACGCCCAACTCGATCTTCATCACGGACCTGCAGGCGCGTATCGAATATGTGAACCCGGCCTTCACTGCGATTACCGGCTACCGGCTGGAGGATGTGGCGGGGAAGGACCCGAGGCTGCTCAGCGCAGGCAAGACGCCGCGCTCCACGTATCAGGAGCTATGGTCAAACCTGCGGGAAGGCAAATCATGGAAAGGTGAATTCCTGAACCGGAGCAAGGATGGCCGCGAGTACCATGAGTCCGCGCTGATCTCGCCTTTACATGACGAATATGGCGTGACCACCCACTACCTGTCCATCCAGGAAGATATCTCCGATCGCAAGCGAGATGAGGAGCGCATCCGCAAGCTGGTGAATTTTGACGTTCTGACAGGTCTGCCCAACCGCACGCTGTTCGCGTCTCGCTTCAGCCAGGCCCTGGCGCTCACCCAGCGCAGTGGTGGGCAGTTGGCGCTGATGTACCTTGATCTGGACCATTTCAAGAATGTGAACGATTCTTTGGGCCACCAGGTGGGCGATGACCTGCTGGTGGAATTGGCACACCGGTTGCAGTCTCTCCTGCATGACGAGGACACGGTGTGCCGTCAGGGTGGGGACGAGTTCATCGTCGTTCTGCCGTTGACCGATGGTCAACAGGCAGCCCATGTGGCCGAGAAGATGCTGGCCGAGGTACGCCGCGTATGCCACATCGGTGCACATGAACTGGTGGTCACGGGGTCGGTCGGCATTGCGCTGTACCCCGAGGACGGCGGTGATTTCGAGACGTTGGCCCAGCGCGCGGATGCCGCCATGTTCCGCGCCAAGGACATGGGGCGCGATCACTACAGCTTCTTTTCCGCCGACATGCAGGCCCAGTCGTCGCGCGTGCTGCGCATCGAGAACGCACTGCGCAGCGCCATCGTGCTGAACCAGCTCACGCTGCATTACCAGCCGCAGATCCGGCTGAGCGACGGCAAGCTGGTGGGGGTGGAGGCGCTGCTGCGCTGGAACCACCCGGAGCTGGGGGCCGTCAGCCCTGGGGAGTTCATTCCCGTGGCCGAGAGCAGCGGCCAGATCCTGGGCATCGGCCAATGGGTGCTGCGCAATGCGCTCGCGCAGATGCGCCACTGGCGTGATGCAGGGCATGGCGGTATCACGGTCGCGGTCAATCTCTCGATGGTGCAGTTTCGCCATCCAGGGCTGGTGGACATGGTGCGTGATGCGCTGGCGGGCAGCGGTGTGCCGGCCAGCGTACTCGAACTGGAGTTGACCGAGAGCATCGCCATGGATGCCCCGGAACGGGTGATCGCCATCGTGCAGCAACTCTGCGATCTGGGCGTGCAGCTGTCGATCGACGATTTCGGCACGGGCTACTCTTCGTTCAGCTATATCCAGCGGCTGCGCGTGCACAAGCTCAAGGTCGATCAGTCGTTCGTGCGCCATATCGGCGGTGAGGATGGCAACGGCCTGCACATCGTGCGCGCCATCGTGGGCCTGGCGCAGAGCCTGGGGCTGGAGTCCATCGCCGAGGGCGTGGAGACCCCCGCGCAGGCGCAGGCCCTGGCAGGGATCGGCTGCGAAACGGGCCAGGGCTACCACTTCAGCCGCCCCGTGCCGGCGGAGCAGATTGCACCGTGGCTGGAGAGGCCTGTCTTGGCCCAGTCATGAACAAAAAGCCCCGGAGCCAGGGGCACCGGGGCTTGTGAGGGGATTTAGACTATTTTTGGCATCCAGCGCTTGATGATCAAGCGCTGGATGCTATTGGAATTATAGCAAAATGCCGTCGACTCAGCGTGGGGCGAGGCGGATGGCGCCGTCCAGGCGAATCACCTCGCCGTTGAGCATGTCGTTCTCGAAGATGTGCTGCACGAGCTTGGCGTAGTCCTGCGGGGTGCCCAGCCGGCTGGGGAAGGGCACACCGGCGGCCAGGGCGTCCTGCACCTCTTTGGGCATGCCGAACAGCATGGGCGTGCCGAAGATGCCGGGAGCGATGGTCATGTTGCGGATGCCGTTGCGCGCCAGATCGCGCGCGATGGGCAGCGTCATGCCCACCACGCCACCCTTGGAAGCGCTGTAGGCGGCCTGGCCGATCTGGCCGTCGTAGGCAGCCACGCTGGCGGTGGAGATCATCACGCCGCGCTCGCCCGTGGCCTCGGGCTCGTTCTTGCACATGGCTTCGGCCGCCAGGCGGATCATGTTGAAGCTGCCGATCAGGTTGACGGTGATGGTCTTGCTGAAAACCGACAGCGCGTGCGCGCCGTTCTTGCCCACGGTCTTTTCCGCAGGGGCGATGCCGGCGCAGTTCACCAGGCCCATGAGCTTGCCCATGGACACGGCCTGCGCCACCACGGCCTGGCCGTCGGCTTCGCTGCTGACGTCGCACTTCACGAAGGTGCCACCAATCTCCTTGGCCACGGCCTCGCCTTTTTCCGCCTGCATGTCGGCAACGACCACCTTGCCGCCCTGGGCCGCCAGCATGCGCGCCGTGCCTTCGCCCAGCCCGGACGCACCGCCGGTCACGATGAATACCTTGCCCTTGATTTCCATGTTCTGTCTCCAGTAGATGACGTTGACGTAAACGTCAATTATGACCGATGTGGTCCACCATGAAAAATGCCCGGCACGGGCCGGGCATTGGCTGGGGGCAGGCGGTTTACTTGAAGCCCACGCGATCCAGCATTTGCTGGACCTTGGTCACATTGGCGCCCACGGCACTGATCGGAATGGTTTCGCTCTTGAATGGCGCGTTGCCGGTCATGGCCTTGAGCGCGGGGTTGTCCACGTTCACGCCCTTGGCCGTGGGCCATTCGTTGTTGCCGTTGGCGAAGTAATTCTGCGCCTCGGCGCTGGCGAGGTATTCAAGGAAGCGGACGGCGTTGGCCTGGTTCTTGGCATGGCGTGCCACGGCGCCGCCAGCGATGTTCATGTGCGTTCCCCAGGACTGCTGGTTGGGAAACACCACGCCGACCTTGTTGACGACGGCCGTGTCCTCGGGCTTGGTCGAGCGCATCATGCGCGCCAGGTAGTAGCTGTTGGTGACGGCAATGTCGCATTCGCCCGAGGCCACGGCCTTGATCTGGTCGGTATCGCCGCCCTTGGGTGCGCGCGCCAGGTTGTCCACAACGCCCTTGAGCCAGGTCTCGGCCTTTTGCTCGCCCAGGTGCTCGGTCACTGCGCCGAACAGGCTCAGGTTGTAGGGGTGCGAACCAGAGCGGATGCAGAGCTTGCCCTTGTTTTTGGGGTCGCCCAGCTCCTCGTAGGTGTCCACGTCTTCCTTCTGGACCTTGATTTTGTTGTACACGATCACCCGGGCGCGGGTGGACAGACCGAACCAGGCGATGCCGCTATCGGCTGCCGGCGCGCTGCGCAGGTTGGCCGGAATGGCGTCGTTCAGCACCTTGGATTGGATGGGCTGAAACAGGCCGTCGATTTCGCCCTTGTACAGGCGGGCGGCGTCGACCAGGAGGATCACGTCGGCGGGGGAGGCGCTGCCTTCGGCCTTCAGGCGGGCCAGGATGCCGGCGTCGTCGGCATCCACGCGGTTGATCTTGATGCCGGTGGCCTTGGTGAAGTTGCTGTAGAGCGCCTCATCGGTGGAATAGTGGCGGGCCGAGTAGAGGTTCACCACCTGTTCCTGGGCCAGGGCCGCTGTCACGGAGCTGGCCAGAACGCAGCAGGACAACAGGGCTTTCACGGTCTTCGACATGGAATGCATCTTTCGCTGGATTGGAATAGTGCGATGATAAAACAAACGCGAACCATTCGCAATAAAAACATGAGATCGTCTGGTGCCGATGGCTCTGCAGAAGCGGGGGCAGTTGCGAAGAACAAAAAAAAGCCCGGTGAAAACCGGGCTTTGAAAGGATCCAGGAAACGGGGGTTTCGCGAGGATCCAAGGAGACAACTGGAGATCTCTGATGCCTCAGAGATGCACGAACCAATTCTAAGGGTAATCCCTTGCCGCAGTCTAGAGACGGGTCTCCAGACCGCAAAGGCTCAGCGCTTGCGCGGGGCGGCCGTTTTTGCGGCGTCGGCAGCGGTGGCTGCGACAGCGTTGAAGTTGGCTTCGGCCGCGTCGGTGGCCTGCTTGACAGCTTTCTGCACCGATTCAAAAGCGTTGTTGGCGGCCGACACGGCGCTCTTCATCACGGCCACGGCGGTTTCAGAACCGGCGGGAGCGTTCTTGGCGGCGGTGTCCACCAGGCTGGTGAAAGCCTTCTGGGCTTCGGCGGTCTTGCTTTCGACGGCCTTGGTGAATTCTCCACCGGTGCCGGAAGCAATGTCGAACAGATGGCGGCTGTAGGAAGCGGTCTTCTCGGCCAGGGGCTGGAACAGACCAGCCTGCAGGGCCATCAACTCTTGCACGTCCTTGACGCTCAGCACGGCCTGGGTATGGTTGGCGGCTTCGTTCAGGGCGGCGCGCGAGGCGGTCACATTCAACTCGACGAGCTTTTCGACGCCTTCGAAAGCCTTGCTGGTCAGGCCAAAGAGGGTTTCGATGTTGGCCTTGTGGGCGGCCAGGATTTGTTCGGTAGTCAGCGACATGTCATATCTCCTAAAAAATGGGTGCCTGAAATCAATCAGGGTTACAGACATCTGCGCTGACCATGCTCTCAAGAATCATGTTGCAGTGCAGCATATGGCGAATTCTACGGCCTTTCACCGTGAATGCAAGTCTTTTTGTTGCATTGCAGCAATTTAGAGAGGGTGCTTTACAGACTGTTGCGCTTTGGAGGGGTGGGACAAGAGGTTCACAAAGGTGACTGCGGGTGCTGTGATGGAAAGAGAGGCGCAGGCAAAATGGGCAACCATGGACACTCCCGCCTCGACCCGCCCAGCGCCCCAGCCGCGCATCGCCTACCGCGCCTTTCGATCCATCAGCACCCGCTGGATGGACAACGATGTGTACGGTCATGTGAACAATGTTGTGTACTACAGCTGGTTCGACACGGCGGTGAATGCCCATCTGATCGAGCAGGGTGTGCTGGACATCCATGCAGGCGAAACCATTGGCCTGGTGATCGAAACGCAGTGCAACTACTTCGCTCCGCTCGCGTTTCCGCAGATGGTGGAGGCGGGGATTCGCGTGGCACGCATTGGTTCTTCGAGTGTGCGCTACGAAGTAGGGCTGTTTGCTGCAGGCGAGGCTCATTCGGCGGCAGCGGGGCATTTCGTGCACGTCTATGTGGACCGGGAAACGCGCCGCCCAGTGCCGGTGCCTGCAACCTTGCGCGGTGTTCTTGAGTCTTTGCTGGTGACCAGATGAGGCAGCGGCCGGTTTGATGGCTCTTGGGCGCTGTTTGGGCGCCGTTGAACAAGGGCATCGCCTGAAGCCATGGGGCAGAACGGTGTGATCTGGTCAAACAGCGGCTTTTCGGTTTGGGAGCCTTGGGGGGCCATGATTAACGCAGCAGCAGGTCCCAGGGTTACGCGCTCGCCTAAACAGGTTTCCTGACAGGAGGGTTTCGGTCGCGCATGCGCTAGTGGCATGGCATCGATTCCGGCCAACCTGGCCTACACTTTCTGGCGGTCCCCATTGCTCGACCATAGCCCGTGCATTTTTGCCACTCGCTTTCTGGTTCAAGAGTGGTTGCGTTGTTTTTGCCCGATGCGCCTGTGCGTCTCTGGTCTGGGTGGTGCGTGCGGACTGATCACAACAATATTGAGGGAGACAAGCTCATGAGACGATTTCGCTGGCTGTCCTTGGCTTTGCTTGGGGCGATGCCCGGTTGGGCCGTGGCAGCAGAGATCGATGGCAGCGCGTTGCCTTTGTGGTGGGGTATTCCGTTTGCCGGCATCCTGCTGTCGATCGCCGTCATACCGTTGCTGGCACCCATTTTTTGGCACCACCATTTTGGCAAGGTGGCCGCTGCGTGGGGCCTGCTCTTTCTGGTGCCATTCGCTGTTGTCTTCGGCCCGGGCGTGGCCGGGGTCAGCCTGGTGCATGTATTGCTGGCGGAATACCTGCCCTTCGTGATTTTGCTGACGGCACTTTTCACAGTGGCCGGCGGTATTTTCATTCGGGGGAACTTACATGGCAGTCCGGCGCTGAATACCGCCATCCTGGCGATGGGTGCCGTTCTGGCGAGCTTCATGGGAACCACTGGCGCCTCAATGTTGCTGATCCGGCCGTTGATCCGGGCCAATGACAACCGGATTCATAAGGCGCACGTGGTGATTTTCTTCATATTCATCGTCTCGAATGTGGGCGGTTCACTGACTCCGCTGGGTGATCCTCCTTTGTTTCTGGGATTCCTGAAGGGGGTGGACTTCTTCTGGACCATGCGCCATATTTTTCCCGAGACGTTGTTCGTGCTGGGCATTCTTCTGGTCATTTTCTATGCGTTGGATTGGTGGTTTTTCAGCCATCGTGAAGAGGTGCTTCGGCATGACCCGACCCCGGACACACGGACCTTTGGTTTCGATGGAAAGTTCAACTTTGCCCTTCTCGGTGTGGTGGTCGGTCTGGTGTTGCTGAGCGGTTTCTGGAAGTCGTCGGTGGTGTTCAGCATCGCTGGCACCGACGTGGGCCTGCCGGGCATCGTGCGTGATGCGGGCTTGATCATCGTGACGGCGGTTTCCCTGTGGCTCACCCCCAAGGCGGTGCATGAAAACAACCAGTTTGGCTGGGCTCCCATGCAGGAGGTGGCAAAGCTGTTTGCGGGAATCTTCCTGACCATCATCCCCGTCATCGCCATGCTCAAGGCGGGGGTGAACGGCCCTTTTGGCGCCATTGTCAGTGCTGTCACCCGTCCCGATGGCTCACCCGATCCGGCCATGTATTTCTGGGCCACGGGCATTCTGTCCTCGTTCCTCGACAACGCACCCACCTACCTGGTGTTTTTCAACACGGCGGGGGGGGACCCTGCGATGTTGATGACCACGCTGGCTCCCACGTTGGCCGCGATATCAGCAGGGGCCGTGTTCATGGGAGCCAATACCTATATCGGCAATGCACCCAACCTGATGGTCAAGGCCATTGCCGAAGACCGTGGGGTCAAGATGCCCAGCTTTTTTGGTTACATGCTCTGGTCGTTCGGCATACTGATGCCGTTGTTCGTGTTGATCACCTTTATCTGGCTGCGCTAAGAGGCACAGGCGTGAGCAAACCTTCCATTCTGGTCGTCCGTGCGATTTTTCCGGAAGTTCTGGACAAACTGGCGCAGCATTTCACGGTGGAATCCAACACCGGGGACCAGGATTGGGAACCCGGTGAACTGATCCAGCGCCTGCAAGGCAAGGCTGGGGCGTTGACCACGGGGGGGCAGCGCATTGATGCCGCGTTGCTGGCGGCCTGTCCACAACTGCGAATCGTGGCCAACATGGCCGTGGGTTATAACAACTTTGATGTCGACGCGATGACGGCGGCAGGCGTGCAGGGTACCAACACGCCGGATGTACTTACAGAAACCACTGCTGACTTCGGATTCGCCCTGCTCATGGCAACGGCACGCCGAATCACGGAAAGCGAGCATTTCCTGCGTGCGGGCAGCTGGAAGCAGTGGCGCTACGATATGTTCGCGGGCGCCGAGATCCATGGCAGCCGCCTGGGCATCATCGGCATGGGTCGCATCGGGCAGGGCGTCGCCCGGCGGGGAGCCCACGGATTTGGCATGGAGGTGGTGTACCACAACCGTTCGCGCCTGACGCCAGCCATGGAGGCGGAATGCAAGGCGCGCTACGTGTCAAAGGATGAGTTGCTGCGTACGGCGGACCATGTGGTTCTGGTGTTGCCCTACACGGCCGAGTCGCACCACACCATTGGCGCACCGGAACTGGCCCTGATGAAGCCGACGGCCACGCTGGTCAACATCGCACGGGGCGGTATCGTGGACGACATGGCGCTTGCACAGGCGCTGCGGGAGCGGCGGATTGCAGCGGCGGGATTGGATGTTTTCGAGGGCGAACCGAAGGTGCATCCGGATTTGCTGGCATTGCCCAACGTGGTACTGACACCCCACATCGCCAGTGCCACTGTGGGCACGCGCCTGGCCATGGCCAACCTGGCGGCGGACAACCTGATCGCTTTCTTCGAGGGGCGTGGGCCGCTGACTCCTGTCAATTCGCCCGTGTTTTAGCTGATGAGATGAGTTCTTGGTAGAAATGGAGTTCTGCCTTTGTATAGCATGCGTCATTAGCTATCAAGATAGTAGTGAATTCGCGGCTGTCGAACTTTGAATGCGTCAAGTTGGGCAGGCGGTGCAAGCCGTCTGTGCTCGCGGCAGACCCTACCAATGACAGAGCCGATGTCGTGACGAGACAAGCAGGCTAGGCATTGCTGCGAGACAGGAGCTTGAATCGAAAGAAGCACGGTCGCTTGTGTGCGGTGGCACGTAGAGCTGAAGAACCTGTTGCGTAAATCGATGAAGGGTCTTGCGCAATGGCCGGATCGGAGTAGATTGGCAAAGGCCTTGTGAAAAGGGGGGGCGCATGAGGCAATCCACATGGAATAGGGGCCTTTGGCACGGTGTGCGTGTAGCAGTACTTGCGTGGGGGGGGCTGGTTGCTGCAGGTGGTGCGCTTGCCGGTGATGTGCTCGACCAGGCGCGTTCCTTGCAGCAACGTGGCGCCGTGCAGGAGGCATTCGAGCTGCTGGATGCGCAGGAAGCGGCGCGTGCCGGTGATCCAGCCTTCGACCGAGTTTTGGCGGCCCTAGCCGAGGCGACAGGGCTGTTCACACGTGCCTTGCTGGCGTGGGAGCGCGTGTTGCAGATTCAACCCGACAATCTGGAGGCACAGGATGCGCATGCGCGACTGCTGCAAATTCTGGGGGATGTGCATGGCCTGCAGGCTCTGCCCGAAACCGTGCTCCAGCGCAGCATGGCCGTGGATGCGGCGCGCAGCATTGACCAGTCTCTGTACTCTTTCGACAGGCTGGGACATGGAGGAAATTCCTCGTGGCACGGCAGTATCGAACTGTCGTTGGGGCAGGACTCCAACGTTAACGCAGGACTGGATCGGAGTGTGGGCGCCGTGCAGCTGCCGGGTGTACCCGCGTGGACCGTAGACCCGGCGGCCTGGGAGCGCTCCTCCCGCTATGTGGCGTTGGGTTTGAACCTGCGTGGACGCTATCAGCTGACGTCCCAATGGTCAGTGGTAGGTGGGGGGTACATGGCTGCACGCCAGTACGATGCGGCAGCAGAACATCTGGAGCCTGGTGAGGCCGATGGCCACCTGGGCGTGGCTTGGCGTTCTAACAGGCATGAGTGGATCCTCGCCGGACGTGGTGTGCACGAGGCGCGTGATGGAAGCCAGGTGCGCCGCAGTGCAGGCGTGGAGGGCGAGTGGATTTACCGCATGGACGGCTTGCGCCAATGGGGCGCCTTCGTGCAGTCGCTGGATATGCGCTATCCCGGCCAGCGCCTGCGGGATGTCAGGCGCTCTGTGGCAGGCCTGAGTCAGGCGCTGGTGTTGCGTACCGGCAGTATTGTGTACTTTGGGGTGCACGCGGGCGAGGAATCACCGCGTCTGGATGGCGCAGATGATCTGGGCCATCGCTTGATAGGGGCGCGGTTGGGGGGGCAGTGGATGTTGCATCCGCGCTGGGCGGTTTTCGCGCGCATTGACGGCGAGCGGCGACGTTTTGGAGCGGTAGATCCGTTTTTCACGGTCCAACGCAAGGACACCCAATGGCGATTCTCGTTGGGTGTGTCGTGGGTGCCTGCGCCTGGATGGCGCGTCACACCACAGGTGGGATGGACCGATGTCGATTCCACTGTACCCATCTTCACCTACCAACGCAGACAGGTATACGTCACCGTGCGCCGGGAGTTCTGACCGCATGCAGGCGCAGTGCTCCAACATACCGGGAGAAACAACATGACTGCGGATGTACGATTGATACCGCACTTCTTTGCCGCTTGGTTGCTGGGGGCTTGGGTTGGGTTGGGTTGGACCGATGCGCTGGCTGCGGCGGGGCAGGTGCAGTTCGTGGCGGGAGAGGTGCGATTGGACAGGGGGGGACGTTTACAGGACGTTGTGCGTGGTGCCGAAGTCGAGGTGGGCGATATATTGCGCAGTGGTTCGTCGGGGCATGCTCAGATCCGTTTTACTGATGGCGGGATCATGGCGTTGTATCCTCAGTCGCAAATGGCCATCAGCGCCTACCGTGACGGCACCTGGGCAGGCAGCGGCAGCGACGACCGGCTTGCCGTGCGCTTCGTGCAAGGGGCGTTGCGCGCGGTGACGGGAAAAATAGCGCAGCGCAACCCAAAAAACTACCATGTGATCACGCCCACGGCGGTTGTTGGGGTCCGAGGTACGGCGTTCAAGGTATTCATGAATGACCATGGGGAGGTGGAAGTCTCGGGGGAGCACAACACCATCGAGGTTTGCACGGAGGCAGGGTGCGTGGAAGTCAAGCCGCGAGAGGCCGTTCGTGTGATTTCTGCCCAGCATCTTCCGGTGTATACCCACACGAGGGCTTTACTACCCTTGCCACTGCCGCGCGAAGCCGCGCAGCCCGGTGAATGGGTTCTTCCCAATGGAGGATATGGTGCAGTGATGCTGGTCCCCGGTGAGGCACCGACGGATCCTGTGCCGCAGCAGCCGAACCCTGTTGTTCCATCAGATCCTGGTGGTGGGAGGCCGCCCGGTGATCCCGTTGTTCCGGAGATCCCTGTTACTCCTACAGACCCTGGCGGTGGCAGGCAGCCAGCAAATCCGGCAACACCCACCAATCCGACGGCTCCGACGCCGTCGCCCATTGTTCCCATCCGGCCCATCCGTCCCATCATTCCGATTGGGCCCATTGTTGTCCCGCTGCCTCCGGCTACGCCCACCAGACCGTGATTCAAAGTCCGTAAAACGACTTGATCAGTTCCCAGGCCTCTTGCGGGTCATCGGTGTAGTGGAACAGTTTGCAGTCATCGGGTGAAATGGTGCCTTCTTCGACCAGGAAGTCGAAATCGATCAGCCGCTTCCAGAAGAGCGTGCCGAACAGGACGATCGGAACCGGTTTGGTCTTTCCGGTCTGCACCAGGGTAAGCACTTCGAACAACTCGTCGAGCGTGCCAAATCCTCCAGGAAAAGCCACCAGCGCCTTGGCACGCATCATGAAGTGCATCTTGCGCAGCGCAAAGTAGTGGAACTTGTAGCTCAGCGAGGGGGTGATGAAGCGGTTTCCTCCCTGTTCATGGGGCAGGGCAATGTTCAGGCCCACGTTGGGGGCGCCAGCATCGTGGGCGCCCCGGTTGGCGGCTTCCATGATGCCCGGGCCGCCGCCGGTACAGATGTAGAGGCGGTTCACCGGTTCTTGCCGGTTGCTGTGCTCGGCCACCAGTCGTGCGAACTGGCGTGCCAGATCGTAGTAGCGTGCGTTGCGCACCGTCCGCTCTGCCTGGGCGATGCGAGCGGCATCCGCGCTGGTCTGTGCATCGGCCAGTTGCAGTGCCGCCTGGTCAGGGTCGGTAAAGCGGGCACTGCCATAGACGACGATGGTGTTCTCGATGCCTTGGTGTGACTGGCCCAGGTCGGGCTTGAGCATTTCGAGCTGGAAGCGGATGCCCCGTGTCTCGCGCCGGAACAGGAACTCCGGGTCGGCAAAGGCCATGCGGTTGGAGTCGGCCAGAAGCGGATTGCCCTTGTTGGCGTGGGTGTGCAGTTCTTCCCAGGCGTCTGCCAGGTGGCGTTCATTGAGTTGGGTGGTGGCTTCCATGGTGTTTCCAGTCGGCGCGATCAGAGGTGCGCCAGTGATTCAGGGCACGGTGCCGTGCCGGATGGGCCATTTTAGGGGGGCGTCCGGTGTGCACCATGCTCTGCTCCCCCCATGCCCTGGCGCTATGAATTGTGCAGTGTGGAGTGGGCGGAAATGGCAGGGGTCAAGCCCGCTCTGATACCAGCAAGGCCACGGTCTGCAGGCCCAGAACCGTCATCAGAAGAGAGCCGAACAGGTGCAGTGCCACTGTGCCGAAAGCCAGCAGGTAGCGCTGCTGCTGCAGCATGGTCACCACCTCGGCCGAGAAACTGGAGAAGGTGGTCAGTGCCCCCAGAAAGCCGGTGACCAATGCCAGTCGCCAGACGGGATCAAGATGAGGCAGGGACTGGAAAACTGCGATACATACGCCGATGAGGTAGCCGCCAATCAGGTTGGCGGCCAAAGTGCCCCAGGGCAGCAGGGCACCGGGGCTGAGCCACAGGCCCAGGCGCCAGCGGGCAAGGGCGCCCAGGCTGGCACCGAGGCAGATGGACAGGACGTTCAGCATGCTGCCATTGTCCAGCAATGCAGGGGGGCTGTCTGCAGTGGGTCAGCGGGCCGCCATCTGCTGTGGCAGCCAGGTCACGATGGCCGGAAAGACGTAGATCAGCGCCACGGCGGCACACATCAGCAGGAACATGGGCAGCGTGACCTTGGCGATCCAGGGCAACTGCCGTCCTGTCATGCCTTGCAGCACGAACAGGTTGAAGCCCACCGGCGGGGTAATTTGCGCCATCTCCACCACCAGTACGACGAAGATACCGAACCAGATCGGGTCGATGCCGGCGGCCTGCACCGTGGGCATGAGCACCCCCATGGTCAGCACCACCATGGAGATGCCATCGAGGAAGGACCCCAGGATGATGAAGAACAGCGCCAGTGCCAGGATGAGCTGTGCCTGGCTCAGGCCGAGCGAGGCAATCCACTCGGCCAGATGGCGGGGCAGGCCGATGTAGCCCATCGACAGCGTCAGGAATGCGGCCCCCGCCAGAATTAGCGCGATCATGCAGTACAGCCGTGTGGCACCCATCAGCGCATCGCGAAAGCTGGCCCAGGTCAGTGATCCTTGCGCCGCCGACAGCAGGAGCGCTCCCACAACGCCTACCGCTGCGGCCTCCGTGGCGGTGGCGATGCCGGTGTAGATGGAGCCCAGCACGGCGGCGATCAGCAGCATGACGGGGATGAGGGCGCGCGAGGCAGACAGTTTTTGCCGCAGGCTCAGGTGCTCGGTGGCCTGGGGAATCTGCTCCGGGTGGCGCAACGCCCACAGCATGATGTAACCCGAGAACAGTGTGGCCAGAAGCACCCCGGGCAGGACGCCTGCCACAAACAGCCGTGAGATCGACACTTCGGCCATCACGCCGTAGACGATCATGATGATCGACGGGGGAATCAGCAGGCCCAGCGTGCTGGCGCCCGCCAGGGTGCCAATGACCATGTGCTCGGGGTAGCCGCGCTGCTGCAACTCGGGCAGCGTCATCTTGCCGATGGTGGCGCAGGTGGCAGCGCTGGAGCCCGACACCGCCGCGAAGATGGTGCAGCCCACCACGTTGGTGTGCAACAGACGGCCGGGCAGGCCCTGCACCCAGGGCGCCAGGCCTTTGAACATGTCCTGCGACAGCCGCGTGCGAAACAGGATTTCGCCCATCCAGATGAACAGGGGCAGGGCAGTCAGCGTCCAGCTCGATGCCGAGCCCCAGATGGTCACGGCCATGGCGTCGCCCGCGGGGCGGGCGGAGAAAAGCTGCATGCCGATCCAGGCCACGCCCGAGAGCGTGAGCCCGATCCATACGCCGCTGCCCAGGATCAGGAACAGCGACAGAACCAGCAGGCCGGTGATGGCAAGATCACTCATGGTGGGGGGCTCTCGGTTACTCGTCGCGCAGCGATTCGGCGGGGTTCTGGCGCCCGCGGCGGCCCCGCAACTCCAGGACTAGCTCGTCCACGAAGGCGATGGCCAGTATCACCGTGCCAATCGCCATGCCCAGCTGCGGAATCCACAGCGGCGTGGCATCGCTGCCGGTCGAGATGTCGTGGAATGCATGCGACTGCCACGCCAGCCGCCCGCTGTAAAACGCAAACAGCACGGCCAGCAGCGTGGCTGCTGCCAGCGCCCACAGTTCCATTGCTTTCTTCCAGCGGCCATGCAGGGCATTGATCAGCAACGTGACCCGGATATGCTCGCCCCGCTTGAGGGTGTGTGCCAGCGCCAGAAAACCGGCGCCCGCCATGAGATAGCCTGCGTAGGCGTCGGTGCCCGGCACATGAAAGTGCAGCTGTCGGCTGACAATGGACAGCAGCACCATGCCCAGCAAGGCCACCAGCAGCAGCGCCGCCAGGGCTGCGGCGCTGTCATACAGGGTGTCGAGCAGGCGGCGCATGCAGGCCACTTATTTGCTGTAGGCGTCGATCAGGGCCTTGCCATCGGGGCCGGCCTTGTCCAGCCATTCCTTGAGCATGGCGTCACCCACCTTGGCCATGTCGGCCTTGAGCTGCGCCGACGGCGGCAGCACCTGCATGCCATTGGCCTTGAGCTTTTCCAGTGTCTCGGTGTTCACCTTCTGGCTGGCAGCCCAGCCGCGCGCCTCGGCGTCGGCACCGGCCTTGAGCAGGGCGTCCTGGCTGGGCTTGTCGAGCGCATCGAAGGCCTTCTTGTTCACGATCACCGCGTTCTTGGGCAGCCAGGCCTGGGTGTCGTAGTAGTACTTCAGGTGCTCGTAGAGCTTGCTGTCCACGCCCGTGGCGCCCGAGGTCATGGTCGATTCGACCACGCCCGTGGCCAGCGCCTGCGAGAACTCGGCCGCCTGCACGGTGACCGGCTGCGCGCCCACCAGCTCGGCGATGCGCGACGTTGCCGGGCTGTAAGCGCGCCACTTGATGCCCTTGAGGTCGGCCGCGGCGTTCACCGGCTTCTTGGTGTAGATGCCCTGGGGCGGCCAGGCCACGGCGTAGAGCAGCACCATGCCCTGTTCGGCGAGCTTCTTCTCCAGGAAGGGTTTCTGCGCCTGGTAGAGCTTCTTCGAGTCGTCGTAGCTGGTGGCCAGGAAGGGCAGGCCGTCGGTGCCGAACAGCTGCCATTCGTTCTGGAAGTTGGCCAGGAGGATCTCGCCCATCTGGGCCTGGCCGCCCTGCACGGCGCGCTTGATCTCGGGCGCCTTGAAGAGCGCGGCGTTGGCGTGCAGCGTGATCTTGAGCTTGCCGCCGGTGGCTTTGTCCACGTCGCTCGCCAACTGGGCCATGTTCTCGCTGTGGAAGTTGGTGGCCGGGTAGGCGGCTGCCAGATCCCATTTGGTCTGGGCCATGGCGGGGGTGATCGACAGGCCGCAGGCCAGGGCCAGGGCGAGCGCGGTGGCGGGGAAGAATCGACGCTGCATGGAAGGACTCCGCAAGGTGGGTTGGAAGGAACAAGGGCAGGAAATCACTGTAGCGGGACGCCTGCCGCCAGGGCGTAGGTGTTTATCCTGAATGTCGACAAATTACCGACAATTTGTTTTTGACTTGCCTACAATGAATCGGCATACACATTCCGTGCCAGCCCACCCACCCTGGAGTTGTCTTCCATGAAACCTGCGGCGCGATCCAAGTCTGAATCCTCCGGGCCCATCGTGTCGTCGGCGCACCTGGTGTCGGCGCAGAGCGCCGAGATGAGCGAGTTCGAGTTCGGCCTCATCGTGGCCGGCAATGCCTTCCACCGCTGGGTGGCGCATTGCATGGCGGCGGCGGGCCTGAAGGACCTCACGCCGCTGGACGTGCTGGTGCTGCACCACGTCACGCACCGGGCGCGCGACAAACGCCTGGCCGACATCTGCTTCATCATGAACGTGGAGGACACGCACCTGGTGAACTACGCGCTCAAGAAGCTCCAGGGCCTGGGCGTGGTCGCCTCGCACAAGAACGGCAAGGAAGTGACCTACGCGGCCACCGACACCGGCCGCGCCTACGTGCAGCGCTACCGCGAGATCCGCGAGAGCTGCCTGATTGACGCGCTCAAGGCCGACGACGCGCTGAACCGCGACATCGGCGAGCTGGCGCGCCTGCTGCGTGTGCTCTCGGGCATGTACGACCAGGCGGCGCGCGCGGCCGCGTCGCTTTGAACGAAATCGGGCTACAGCGCTTTACTGGTAAGCGCTAGAAGCTATCTTATCAATAGCACACCATGACCACCACGCACACCCCACAGCCCGCCCGCTGGCAGTTCTGGATCGACCGGGGCGGCACCTTCACCGATGTGGTGGGCAAGCGCCCCGACGGCCGGCTCGTCACGCACAAGCTGCTGTCCGACAACCCCGAGCAGTACCGCGACGCGGCGGTGGCCGGCATCCGCCACCTGCTGGGGCTGGCGCCGGGCGCGCCGGTCACGCCCGAGCTGGTCGAGTGCGTGAAGATGGGCACCACCGTGGCCACCAACGCGCTGCTGGAGCGCAAGGGCGAGCCCACGCTGCTCGTGACCACGCAGGGCTTCCGCGACGCGCTGCGCATTGCCTACCAGAACCGCCCGCGCATCTTCGACCGCCACATCGTGCTGCCCGAGCTGCTCTACAGCCGCGTGATCGAGGCACAGGAGCGCATCGGCGCGCATGGCGACGTGATCGAATCGCTCGACGAGGAGCACCTGAAAGAGCGCCTCTGGGGTGCCTACGACACCGGCCTGCGCAGCGTGGCCATCGTCTTCATGCATGGCTACCGCTACACGCAGCACGAGCAGGCAGCGGCCCGGCTGGCGCGCCAGGCAGGCTTCACGCAGGTCAGCACCTCGCACCAGACCAGCCCGATGATGAAGTTCGTCGGCCGGGGCGACACCACCGTGGTCGATGCCTACCTCTCGCCCATCCTGCGCCGCTACGTGGAGCAGGTGGCGGCCGAGATGCCGGGCGTGAAGCTGTTCTTCATGCAGTCCTCGGGCGGCCTGACCGACGCGCGCATGTTCCAGGGCAAGGACGCCATTCTCTCGGGCCCGGCGGGCGGCATCGTGGGCATGGCGCGGACGGCCGAGCTGGCGGGCCACGCGCGAGTGATCGGCTTCGACATGGGCGGCACCAGCACCGACGTGAGCCACTACGCCGGCGCGTTCGAGCGCGAGTTCGAGACCCAGGTGGCCGGCGTGCGCATGCGCGCGCCCATGATGAGCATCCACACCGTGGCGGCGGGCGGCGGCTCCATCCTCGGCTTTGATGGTGCACGCTTCCGCGTCGGCCCCGAGAGTGCGGGCGCCAACCCCGGCCCGGCCAGCTACCGGCGCGGCGGCCCGCTGGCCGTGACCGATGCCAACGTGATGGTGGGCAAGATCCAGCCCGCGCACTTCCCGCGCGTGTTCGGCCACGGCGCCGACGAGCCGCTCGACGGCGCCGTGGTGGCGCAGCGCTTCGGCGCGCTGGCGGCGCAGACGGGGCGCACGGCCGAGGACGTGGCCCATGGCTTCATCCAGATCGCCGTGCAGCAGATGGCCAACGCCATCAAGAAGATCAGCGTGGCGCGCGGCTACGACGTCACGCGCTACACCCTGCAATGCTTTGGCGGCGCGGGCGGCCAGCATGCCTGCCTGGTGGCAGATGCGCTGGGCATGCCGCAGGTGCTGGTGCACCCGCTGGCGGGCGTGCTCTCGGCCTATGGCATGGGCCTGGCGGACCAGAGCTTGATCCGCGAGCAGGCGGTGGAATGCCGGCTCGCCCCCGAGGCCCTGGGCACCGTGCAGGCCGCGCTCGACGGGCTGGCCGAGGCGGCGCGCACCGATCTGGCGCGCCAGCAGGTGGGCGCGGGAACGGTGGCGGTGCGCCGGCGCGTGCATGTGCGCTACGAAGGCTCGGACGCGGCCCTGGTGGTCGATGCCCCCGATGCGCTGCTGGGCGACGCGGCGGCGGGCGTGGCGGCCCTGGTGGCCGGGTTCGAGGCCGCCTACCGCCAGCGCTACGCCTTCCTCATGCAGGGCAAGGCCCTGGTGGTGGAAGCCGTGTCGGTCGAGGCCGTGGTCGCGGGCGACGCACCCGCCGAGCCGCGCCACGTCCTGCAGCCGGTGCGCGCGGTGCCCCGGCGCGACACCGTGCGCATGTACACCGCCGGCCTGGACGGCACGGCCGCCTGGCACGACGCGGCCCTGGTGGTGCGCGAGGACCTGCGCCCGGGCGACGTGATCGCCGGACCGGCCATCATTGCCGAGAAGAACGCCACCACCATCGTCGAGCCCGGCTGGGAGGCGCGGCTCACGGAACTGGACCACCTGCTGCTGCAGCGCCGCGCGCCGCGCGCCGTGCGCCATGCCGCCGGCACCACGGTGGACCCGGTGCTGCTGGAGGTGTTCAACAACCTGTTCATGAACATCGCCGAGCAGATGGGCCTGCAGCTGCAGAACACGGCCTACTCGGTGAACATCAAGGAGCGGCTCGACTTTTCATGCGCGCTGTTCGACGCCGAGGGCCACCTCATCGCCAACGCGCCGCACATGCCGGTGCACCTGGGCAGCATGGGCGAAAGCATCCAGACCGTGATCCGCGACAACCAGGGGAGCATGCGCCCTGGCGACGTCTATGTGCTCAACGACCCCTACCACGGCGGCACGCACCTGCCGGACATCACCGTCATCACGCCGGTCTACGTGGACGGCGCGGACCGGCCCACCTTCTACGTGGGCAGCCGGGGCCACCACGCCGACGTGGGCGGCACCACGCCGGGCTCCATGCCGCCGTTCTCCACGCGCATCGAGGAGGAGGGCGTGCAGATCCAGAACTTCAAGCTCGTCGATGCCGGCGTGCTGCGCGAGGCCGAAATCCTGGCGCTGCTGGCCAGCGGTGAACACCCCTCGCGCAACCCGCAGCAGAACCTAGCCGACCTCAAGGCCCAGATCGCCGCAAACGAGAAGGGCGTTCAGGAGCTGCACCGCATGGTGGCGCAGTTCGGCCTGGAGGTGGTGCGGGCCTACATGGGCCATGTGCAGAACAACGCCGAGGAGTCGGTGCGCCGCGCCATCACGCGCCTGTCGGCGCGCTTGCAGGACGGCCGTTTCACGCTGCCGCTGGACAATGGCGCGCAGATCCAGGTGGCCGTGCGCATCGACGCCGCCAGCCGCAGCGCCGAGATCGACTTCACCGGCACCAGCGTGCAGCAGGCGAACAACTTCAACGCGCCCACGGCGGTGTGCATGGCGGCGGTGCTCTACGTGTTCCGCTGTCTCGTGGACGACGACATCCCGCTCAACGCCGGCTGCCTCAAGCCGCTCAAGGTGATCATCCCGCCGGGCTCCATGCTCAACCCCAACCCGCCGGCCTCGGTGGTGGCGGGCAACGTGGAAACCTCCACCTGCATCACCAACGCGCTGCTCGGCGCGCTCGGCGTGATGGCCGGCGGCCAGCCGACCATGAACAACTTCACCTTCGGCAATGAACGCCACCAGTACTACGAAACCATCTCCGGCGGCAGCGGCGCGGGCGGCGTGTTCGACGATGCCGGGGCGCTGGTGGGCGGCTTCGCGGGCACGAGCGTGGTGCAGACCCACATGACCAATTCGCGCCTCACCGACCCCGAGGTGCTGGAGTTCCGCTTCCCGGTGCGGCTGGAGAGCTACGCCATTCGCCAGGGATCGGGCGGCGCGGGGCGCTGGCGCGGCGGCGACGGCGGCGTGCGGCGCGTGCGCTTTCTGGAGCCCATGACGGCCAGCATCCTGTCGAACGGCCGCCACCAGGGCGCTTTTGGCATGGCGGGTGGCCAGCCGGGTCAGCCGGGCCTGAACCGGGTCGTGCGCGCCGATGGCCGGACGGAAAAGCTCGACCACATCGGTCAGGTGCAGATGCAGCCGGGGGACGTGTTCGAGATTCACACACCCGGGGGCGGCGGGTTCGGAGCGCCCTGATGCACAGGGCCCGATTGAAAAATTGATAAAAATTGGCCGCCAGCGCTTATTCCATAAGCGCTAGCAGCTATATTTTCAGGAGCTATTTTTGGGGGGGTGGACCGTGCGGCCGGGCCCGGTCCGGCTCACATGGGGGGGCACGCTCTGGCCCGTCCTGCGGGCCCGGAACAGGGCGGCGCGCATCAGGAAGATGTTGGTGACGGGCACCGTGATGGCCACGAACAGCGCAATCAGCAGCGGGTGTGCCGCGATGCCATGGCCTTGCAGCGAGAAGTACAGCAGCGTGCCGTGCATGATGCACCAGCACCCCATGGTGGCAATGATGGAGGGCGCATGCACACGCTCGAAATAGGTGCCCAGGCGCAGCAGGCCCAGCGAGCCCGCCAGCGCAATTGCTGCGCCCAGCAGCACCAATGCAGCCACGGTGATTTCTGCCCACAGGGCCAGGGGTTGCGCGTTCATTCGATCACCTCGCCGCGCAACAGGAACTTGGCCATGGCGGTGGACCCCACGAAGCCGAACAGGGCCACCAGCAAGGCCGCCTCGAAATAGTTGCTGCTTCCGTACTGGATGCCCAGCACCAGCATCAGGAGCATGCCGTTGAGGTACATGCAGTCCAGCGCCAGCACACGGTCCTGTGCCGTGGGGCCCCGGAGCAGGCGCACCAGGGTGAGCAGCATGGCCAGTGCCAGCATGAACAGCGCTACGGGCAGCGCCCAGGCGAGGATGGAAGTCATTCGAATATCTCCATCAGCGGGCGCTCATAGCGCTCCTTGACGCGGGCTGCAATGGCCTGCGGGTCGTCCACCTCCAGCACATGCAGCAGCAGGATCGACCGGTCCAGGGAAATCTCCGCCCAGGCCGTTCCGGGCGTGATGCAGACAATCATGGCCAGCACCGCCAGGGCATTGGGGTCCCGCAGTTCCAAGGGGATATGGACAAAACCCGAAGGGTGGCGGCGCCGCGAAGGAAAGACCAGAAAACGCACCACGGCGAGGTTGGATTCGATGGTGTCCGCCATGACGCGCAGCCCCAGGCGCAACACGGTGCCGGGCCTGCGGATGCGCACCGCCAGCGGGCGCAGCCCCCCGGTCAGCAGCGGAACGAGCACGGCCAGGACCGCAGCGAGAATCAGGTGACCGGCGCTGACGGAGCGGCTGAGCAGAAGCCACAGCACGAACAGGCAGACCGACAGCAGGGGGGAGGGCAGCAGGCGTTTCATGGCGCCTCTTTCCGGAGTGTGGCGGGTGGGTTCGGCGTGGGGGTTGCCGACATCACGGCGTGCACGTAGCGGCTGGGGGTGAGCAGTGCCTGGGCGGTGGACTGGGTGAAGTCCATCACGGGGCCCGCCTTGAAGGTCAACCCCACGCAACCGGCCAGCAGCAGGGCGATGGGCACGCCCTCCAGCACGCGCAGGGTGGGGGCGGCGCGGCCATGGCTGGCCCAAAAATGGCGGATGCCGCTGCGCGTCAGCGCGATCAGCGCCAACAGGCCGGTGCCGATCATCAGCGCCAGCAGCGTCCAGGCCAGAGGGCCGGGCGGCGGGCCTTCGGACAGGCCCAGTCCCATCGGGTTGAGCAGGGCGGTCAGCATGGCCACCTTGCCCACAAAGCCCGACAGCGGCGGCAGGCCGGCGATCACGAGGGTGCACAGCATGAAGGCTAGCCCCAGAAAGGCTGCCGCGGCAGGGATCACCCGGCCGATCAGCACCTCTTCGTCGTCGTCCAGGTTCAGTCCCTGGGTGGGAATCAGCTCGGAGTCCAGGAACGGTGCCTCGTCATCCTGCTCGTAGGCAGCAAGGTTGGTGCCATCGTTGCGCCAGCGGTCCACCAGGTCGGCCAGCAGGAACAGGGCACTGACCGCCAGCGTGGAGCTGGGCAGGTAGTACAGCAGGCCCGCCGTCAGCAGGCCTTGCCCAAAGCCCGCGGCCGCGAGCAGCGTGCCCGACGACAGGATGGCCGCAAAGCCCGCCAGGTGGGTGAGCCGCTGCGAGCCGAGCATGCCGATGGCGCCGAACACCATGGTGGCCATGCCGCAGCCGATCAGCCACAGGCTGCCGAACTGTGCGGAGGCGCCGGCATCCATGCCAAACAGCAGGGTCCAGAGCCGCAGCAGGGTGTAGACGCCCACTTTGGTCATGAGCGCGAACAGCGCGCCCACCGGGGCCGTGGCCGCGCCGTAGGCCGGTACCAGCCAGAAGTTCAGGGGCCAGGCGGCGGCCTTGATAAGGAAGGCCGTGGCCAGGATGGCAGCCGCCGAGTGCAGCAGCCCCCGGTCGGCCGTCGCCACCTGGGAAATGTTCTGCGCGAGGTCGGCCATGTTCAGCGTGCCGGTGATGCCGTAGAGCATGGAAACGCCGATGAGAAACAGCGAGGAGGCCGCGAGGTTGATCGCGATGTAGTGCAACCCGGCCTGCACGCGCGCGCGCCCGGAGCCGTGCAGCAGCAGACCGTAGGAGGCGGCCAGCATGATCTCGAAGAACACGAACAGGTTGAACAGGTCCGCCGTCAGGAAGGCGCCTGCCAGGCCCATGAGCTGCAACTGGAACAGCGGGTGGTAGTGCACTCCGGCACGGTGCCAGCGTGCTGTGGCGAAAACGATGGAAGCCAGTGCCACGCAACTGGTCAGCACCAGCATCATGGCGGAGAGGCGGTCCAGAGCCAGAACGATGCCAAAAGGGGCAGGCCAGTTGCCAGGCAGATAGACCCCCAGCGTCGCGGGTCCGGTGTCCTGGTGTGTCCAGGCCAGCAGCAGGACGGCAATCGCCAGCCCCAGCAGGGTGGAAAGCAGGTTGAACGCGGCTTTGAGGCGCTGATGCTCCTCGCGCAGCAGCAGCATCAGTGCGGCGGTGATCAGGGGCAGCGCGATCGGCACCAGCATCAGGTGCGGCATGAGCTGCGTGGTGAGTGCGCCAGCGAGGCTCATGGCATCTCCTGCTCGTCGCGGGAGTGGCTACCGTCGACATGGTCGGTGCCCGAGATGCCGCGCGAGGCCAGCAGCACCACCAGGAACAGCGCCGTCATGGCGAAACCGATGACGATGGCCGTCAGCACCAGAGCCTGGGGCATGGGGTCGGCATAGTGCTGCAGGTCCTGGGGCACGCCGGGCTGGAGCACGGGTTCCTTGTCGATGGCCAGGCCCAGGCGGCCCATGCTGAAGATGAACAGGTTCACCGCGTACGACAGCAGGGACAGCCCCATGATGACCTGGAAGGTGCGCGGGCGCAGCAGCAGCCATACACCCGAACCCGTGAGCACTCCGATCGCAAGGGTCAGAACGATTTCCATCAACGCTCTCCTGGCATGGGGGCCGCTTGCGCCGCGGCGGCTTCATCGGCCATCCGGGCGTGGAAGCGATGGCCACGCACCGATTGGTGGGCGATGGCGGTGAGGATGAGCAGCGTCGAGCCGACCACGAGGGTGAAGACGCCGATGTCGAAGAACATGGCGCTTGCGATATGCATCTCTCCCACCAGGGGCCAGTGCATGTGGGCGGTGTGGCTGGTCAGGAAGGGGTAGCCCCAGGCCAAGGCGCCCAGGCCGGTGGCCAGCGCCAAGAGCCATCCCATGGCGATCCAGCGGCGCGGGTTGAGCGGCAGGTGGGCCTCGACCCACTGCGTGCCGGAGATGATGTACTGCAGCAGCAGGGCCACCGACATCACCAGCCCGGCCACGAAGCCACCGCCAGGTTCGTTGTGGCCGCGCATGAACATGTGGGCCGACACAATGGCCGCGAACGGCAGCAGCAGGCGCACCAGCACGGCGGGCACCATCAGGTAGCCGACCGCCGTGTCCGTGGCATAGCGGGGGTTGACCAGGTCGGTGTGCAGATCGGCGGGAAGGTTGCGTTGCTGTTCGGGCAGGTCCATGGCCTCGCGCGCCGGGCGGAAGCGCCGCAGCAGCGCATACACCGTGAGCGCCACGATGCCCAGCACCACGATCTCGCCGAAGGTGTCGAATCCCCGGAAGTCGACCAGCATCACGTTGACCACATTGGTGCCTCCCCCTTCGCTCAATGCGCGTTCGAGGAAGAAGGTGGAGGTGCTCTCCGGAAAGGGGCGGCTCATCATGGCCAGCGCCAGCCCCGCCATGCCGGCGCCCGCCGTGATGGACAGCGCCATGTCGCGCATGCGGCGCAGGCGGGTGCCGCGCTGCTCGGCCATGGTGGGAATGCGCAGGCTTTCATCGCGCTTGGGCAGCCAGCGCAGGCCCAGCAGGATGAGCACGGTGGTGACGAGTTCCACCACGATCTGGGTGAGGGCCAGGTCGGGGGCGGAAAACCACAGGAAGGTGATGCAGGTGGCCAGGCCGGATCCACCGAGCAGCGTCAGCGCGGCCAGGCGGTGGTATTTGGCTTGCCAGGCGGCTGCGATGGCGCACAGCCCGCCCAGAAACCACAGCAGGGCAAACGCAGGGGACAGCGGCAGGCTGGCGCGGTCTCCACGTTGCAGGCCATGTATCCACAGCGGCAGCGCGCCCGCTGCCAGGGCCGCCGCAATGAGCCAGAGCATCTGCCATTGCAGCCGCCGGGTGCCCAGCAGGCGCCGGCCCTTGCGTCCGCCCAGGGACAACCGGGCCAGGGTGTTCTCGAACAGGCGGCGTCCGCTGAGGTGCTGCATCAGCGGCGGGGCGTCGATCCGGCCGGTGTGGCGCAGCCTGCGCAACAGCGCATACAGTGCCACGCCGCCTGCCAGGGCCACCAGGCTCATCAGGAAAGGGGTGTTCAGGCCATGCCAGATGGCCAGGCTGTAGGGCGGCAGGGCGCCACCCACCACGGGCCATGCCGCCGCGTCAAGAAACCGGCCTACCGACCACGCCGGCAGCATGCCCACGACCAGGCAGGCCAGCACCAGTAGCTCCACGGGAACGCGCATCCAGTGCGGGGGCTCGTGGGGGGTGCGGGGCAACTGGGTGGCGATGGGGCCAAAGAAAACGTCCACGGTGAAGCGCAGCGAATAGGCTACGCTGAACATGCCCGCCACGGTGGCGGCGATGGGCAGGCCGATGCGCACGATAGGGGCGGCATCCAGAAACACCGTCTCGGCAAAAAACATTTCCTTGGACAGAAAGCCGTTGAGCAGTGGCACCCCGGCCATGGCCGCGCTGGCCACCATCGCCAGGGTGGCGGTGATCGGCATCAGGGTGCGCAGGCCCGACAGACGGCGGATGTCCCGGCTGCCACTCTCGTGGTCCACAATGCCCGCGGCCATGAACAGCGATGCCTTGAACGTGGCATGGTTCATGATGTGGAAAACCGCTGCCACTGCTGCCAGCGGGCTGTTGAGCCCGAGCAGCAGGGTGATCAGCCCCAGGTGCGAAATCGTGGAGTAAGCCAGCAGCCCCTTGAGGTCGTTCTGGAACATGGCTGCGTAGCCACCGATCAGTAAGGTGCACAGACCGGCGCCACCCACCAGCCAGAACCAGGGCTCGGTGCCGCCCAGCACCGGCCACATGCGGGCCAGCAGGAACACCCCGGCCTTGACCATGGTGGCCGAGTGCAGGTAGGCCGACACGGGCGTGGGCGCCGCCATCGCATGGGGCAGCCAGAAGTGAAAGGGAAACTGCGCGCTCTTGGTCAGAGCGCCCAGCAGAATCAGCACCAGCGCGGGCAGGTACCAGGCGTGCCCGCGGACTTGGTCGCTGGCCGATAGCACCTGGTCCAGGTCATAGCTGCCCACGATGTGCCCCAGCACCAGCATTCCGGCCAGCATGCACAGCCCGCCGGTGCCGGTTACTGTCAATGCCATGCGTGCGCCACGGCGGGCATCCTTGCGGTGGTGCCAGTAGCCGATCAGCAGGAACGAGAACAGGCTGGTCAGCTCCCAGAAGAAGGCCAGCTGGAGGATGTTGCCGGAAAGCACGACACCCATCATCGCGCCCATGAAGGCCAGGAAGAACGAGAAGAACCGGGGCACGGGATCGGACGGCGACATGTAGTAGCGCGCATAGAGCACCACCAGCGAGCCGATACCCAGTACCAGCATGCAGAACATCCAGGCGAATCCATCCATGCGGACGACGATGTTCATGCCCAGGGCAGGCAGCCATTCGATCTCCTGGCGCAGGACGCCGCCGCCGGAGACGTCGGGGAAGCACAGCGCAGCCTGTACGGCGCAGAACAGTGCAATCAGCCCGGCCACGGTGGATTCGGTGTTGCGGGCGTTTGCGGGGAGGAAGGCCGCAAGAAGACTGCCGATAAAAGGGAGAAGAATGAGGTAAATCAAGGGCATGCGCGCTTGATTCTACGGGCGTGGAGAGAATCCTTTTGCGGCGGCAGGACGCAAAAAAAAATCCCTGCACGCTGGGCGTGCAGGGATTTTCATGGCTCCTCGACCTGGGCTCGAACCAGGGACCTACGGATTAACAGTCCGGCGCTCTACCGACTGAGCTATCGAGGAACAAGCCTTGCATTATATACACAAAAAAGGGCTTGAAACCAAAAATCCAGAATCAGGATCGATCCGGCTCCGGGCGCAGCCAGAGCCACGTCAGCACGCACGACATGAAGGTGCATGCCATGGCGGCCATCCAGAGCTTGGGTGCGGTGAAATACAGAATCACGGCGCACAGGGCCATCATGACGGTGGCGTTCCACTTGGAGCGGCGGCTGACACGGCCGCCATTGGCCCAGTCCCGCAGCATGATGCCGAACAGGGGGTGGTACCACAGCCATTCATGCAGGCGGGGCGAGCAGCGTGCGGCTGCCCAGGCTGCCAGAAGGATGAACACCGTGGTTGGCAGGCCGGGCACGAAGACCCCGATGACTCCCAACGCCAGGCACAGCACGGAAAAAGCCAGCAAGGCCCAGCGCACGGGCAGGGGCAGTGCGCGGTGAACGGGTGGCGCAGGCCGGGCGGGCGTTGCCTCGGGAAGCGGCTTGCCTGCGGTGGGGTCCATGGAGCGGGTCTTGTGCAGTGCTTGAGGTGTGCCTGCATTGTGCATGCACGGGGGTATTGCGTGGCGCGGAATAGGCCTGTTCACAGTGCCGTTATGCTGGCGGACCTCATTGCGTATGCCGCTGGACCGTGCCGGCGCTTTTTTCTGCCTTTCCGAACTGATCGCTGAAACCATGGCCATCCACAACATCCTGAAAATGGGGGATCCCCGCCTCTTGCGGGCGGTGCGTCCCGTGACCGAGTTCGACACCGACGCCTTGCGTCAGCTGGTCGATGACATGTACGACACGATGCGTGCAGCACGTGGCGCCGGGCTGGCAGCGCCGCAGATCGGCGTGGACCTGCAGGTGGTGGTGTTTGGTTCGGATGAGCACAATCCGCGCTATCCCGACCGTCCGCTGGTGCCTGCCACGGTGCTCATCAACCCTGTCATCACCCCCATTGGCAGCGAAGAAGTCCTGGATTGGGAAGGGTGTCTGTCTGTCCCTGGCCTCAGGGGGCGGGTGCCGCGCTGGTCCCGCATCCGCTACACCGGGTTTGACCTGCAGGGGCGTGCCATCGACAGGACTGCGGACGGGTTCCATGCGCGCGTGGTGCAGCACGAGTGCGACCACCTTGCAGGCATTCTCTATCCGATGCGCATGCGCGATTTCACGCAGTTCGGTTTCACCGAGGTGTTGTTCCCCGGCATGGATCCGGATCAGGATGACTGACGGCTGGTGTAGTGTTTCACTCTAATTGGTACTTTCAGCCAGCGGCCAAGGGGTCAGCTGCTAGGCGCAGGGGCGCAGGCATAACGGGTTATGTCAAGCCACTGCAATAACGCAGATGGCCCCTTGGCCGCTGGCCCGAAGGGAGCCCCGAAAAAGCCGCACGGCGTCGTTGCAGCGCTTGACAAGGGCACAGCCATTGCCTGCGCGCTGTGCCTAGCCGTGCAGCTTTTTCGAGGCTCTGAAAGTACCAATTAGAGTGAAACACTACACTAGTTCCTGTTGTTCATCTTCGTTGAACAGCCGTGAGCCAGTGATGAAGCAAACCCCCTCCGGCCCTTCCAGGGAGAAGGTGCCTCCGCTGCCTTCGGTGATGCCGATGATCAGCTGGCTGTTCTGCCAGTACTGGTATTGCGACTCGCTGATGAAAAAGGGGCATCCGCCGATCTGGCCAATCTGCAGGTCGTAGCGGCTGGGTGTCAGTTCGCCGATCAGGTAGCACATCGGTGAGCTGCCGTCGCAACACCCATGGGACTGGTAGAACATCAGCCCGGCACCATGTTTTGCCTTGAGGCAATCGATCAGTTCCAGTGCGGCGGGTGTGGCAACAACGCGTTCGACCATGGTGCGTTTCCCGTATTTACAAGGGCGGCCCTGCGGGCCGCCCCATGCCATTTTCGGCGGATTGGTGCTTAGAAGAAGCCCAGGGCCTTGGGGCTGTAGCTCACCAGCAGGTTCTTGGTCTGCTGGTAGTGGTCGAGCATGACTTTGTGCGTTTCACGGCCGATGCCTGATTCCTTGTAGCCGCCGAACGTAGCGTGTGCCGGATAGGCGTGGTAGCAGTTGGTCCAGACGCGGCCGGCCTGGATGGCGCGGCCCATGCGGTAGGCGGTCGAGCCATCGCGCGACCAGACGCCGGCACCCAGGCCGTACGGCGTATCGTTGGCAATGGCCAGTGCTTCCGCCTCGTCCTTGAAGGTTGTTACCGCCAGTACCGGGCCAAAAATTTCCTCCTGGAAGATGCGCATCTTGTTGTGGCCCTTGAACAGGGTGGGCTGAATGTAGTAGCCGCCTGCCAAATCGCCTGGCAACTGGGCGCGGTCGCCGCCGACGAGGACCTGGGCGCCTTCTTCCTTGCCCAGTGCCAGGTAGGTTTCGATCTTCTTCATTTGCTCGACCGATGCCTGGGCGCCCATCATGCTGCTGGTGTCCAGCGGGCTGCCTTGCTTGATGGCTTTGACACGGGTCAGCACGCGTTCCATGAACCTGTCATAAATGGATTCCTGGATCAGCGCGCGTGATGGGCAGGTGCAGACCTCGCCCTGGTTGAAGGCAAACAGCACCATGCCCTCGATGGCCTTGTCCAGAAAATCGTCATCCTTGTCCATGATGTCGGCAAAGAAGATGTTGGGCGACTTGCCCCCGAGTTCCAGCGTGGCGGGAATCAGGTTGTTGGCTGCTGCCTGGGCGATCACGCGCCCTGTGGCGGTGGAGCCTGTGAAGGCAATCTTGGCGATGCGTTTGCTGCTGGCCAGTGGCATGCCGGCCTCGCGGCCGTAGCCGTTGACGACGTTGAGAACGCCGGCGGGAAGCAGGTCGGCAATCAGTTCGGTCAATACCAGGATGGAGACAGGGGTGGACTCGGCGGGCTTGAGCACTACGCAGTTGCCTGCAGCCAGCGCTGGAGCGAGTTTCCAGGCCGCCATCAGGATGGGGAAGTTCCAGGGAATGATCTGGCCGACCACGCCCAGGGGCTCATGGAAGTGGTAGGCGATGGTGTCGGCATCGATTTCACTCAGGCTTCCTTCCTGGGACCGCAGGCACCCGGCGAAGTATCGGAAGTGGTCGACCGTCAGTGGAATGTCGGCATTCAGGGTTTCGCGGATGGCCTTGCCGTTGTCCACGGTTTCGGCGTAGGCGAGCATCTCCAGGTTTTGTTCGATGCGATCGGCGATCTTGAGCAGGATGTTGGCGCGCTCGGCCGCTGGCGTGCGCCCCCATGGACCGGATGCGGCATGGGCGGCATCCAGGGCCAATTCGATGTCCTCGGCAGTGGACCGTGCTGCCTGCGTGTAGGGCTTGCCGGTAATGGGCGTGAGCACGTCGAAATACCCGCCCTTGACCGGGGCAACAAACTTGCCGCCGATGAAGTTGTCGTAGCGGGCTTTGTAGGCGACCTTGGCGTCGGGGGAACCGGGGGGGGCGTACAGCATGTCTTGTCTCCTGTGAGTGGAATGGTCTGGTGATGAATCCGCAGGTCTTGAGCAGGCGGTCTTCGGCAGGTTCTTTGCACGATGCATGCCAGTGCCCGCTGCGTGCGGATTTGCAGGGAATTGGCGCATGCATGGGGGGAGGCGCAGTACACCGGGTGTCACGCTGTGCCAATGGCTGGTACAAGGTGTCCCAAAACGGAACAGGGGTGCGGGTTTTTCGGCTGAAGCAGGCCGCGCAGGTGGAGCACAATGTGCCGATCGCCGCATTGCCAGCGTGGCGAGGCCGGAGATGGCGCACCCATCCCGGACACTGAACCATCAGGAGACAAACGGCCATGCCCCCTTCAGCCCTCCAGGAGCGACCGGTGCCCGGTCTGCTGCGCCAGGCGCGCCGCGAGTTGATGAACAGCGGAAATCTGCCGCCCGACCTCATCCTTCCAGAACTCACGCGGTCCTGGATGCGTTGCTGGAGTGCGGGTCTGCAGCCCTGCGGCCGCACCCCTGGTGCTCCCCATGCTTCAGGCGCCCAGCTGGCGCGTGCGCTGGACGTACAGCGCGAACTGGTGGCCCATGCGCGGCCAGTGATGGAATTCCTGCTCGACCAGACCCGTGAAACCGATAGCATGGTTGTCCTTGCCGGAGCAGATGGCATGCTGCTGCATGCCTCGGGAGATCCCCATTTTGTCAGCCGGGCCGAGCGTGTGGCGCTGCGGCCCGGGGCCACCTGGCATGAACAGTACCGGGGCACCAATGCCATTGGTACGGCATTGACGGACGACCGGGCGCTGGTGGTCCATGCGGACGAGCATTTTCTGGAGCGCAATGGATTCTTGACCTGTGCGGCGGCCCCCATCCATGCGCCCGACGGGCGCCTGCTCGGCGCACTCGATGTGTCCGGAGACTACCGGGGCTACCACCGCCATACCCTCGGGCTGGTGCGGTCGGCGGCGCGGATGATAGAGCACCGGCTGTTCGAGACGCGCCACGACCTGCGCCAGTGGGGGGGCGTGCGGTTGCGGCTGCACGCCCAGCCCGAGGGGCTGGGCACGGTGACAGAAGGGCTGCTTGCGGTGCGGGAGGATGGACTGATCGTCGGTGCCAGTGCCACGGCGCTCGATCTTCTGGGGCTGGCCTGGCAGAGCCTGCAGCATGCCCGGCTCGACACCGTGCTGGTTGAGCCACTCGACCAGTTGCTCGACTGGTGTCAGCGTTCTGCCTACATCTCGCGGGTGGTGCACACCCTGTCGGGGCAGGCTGTGTGGCTGCGGGTGGAAGCGGGGCGTTCGTCCACTTTTGTTCATCGTGCTGTTGCGCCACCGGCGGCTGTGGCCGAGGTGGCTGACGCCTTGGCCGCGATGGATACGGGCGACGCGGTGTTGCAGGCGGCGATTGCCCGCGCCCGCAAGCTCATGGGGAAACCGATTCCGTTGTTGCTCCTGGGCGAATCGGGCGTGGGCAAGGAGGTGTTTGCCCGTGCCGTGCATGACAGCGGGCCACGCAAATCACAGCCTTTTGTCGCGGTCAACTGTGCGGCCTTGCCTGAGCATCTGATTGAGGCCGAGCTTTTTGGCTACCAGGGTGGGGCTTTCACGGGCGCACGGCGGGAGGGCGCACCCGGGCGGATCCGGGAGGCCCACGGGGGGACGCTGTTCCTGGACGAAATCGGGGACATGCCGCCGCCGCTGCAGTCCCGGCTGCTGCGTGTGCTGCAGGACCAGCAGGTGGTACCCCTGGGGGGAGGGAAACCCGTGTCGGTCGATTTCGCTCTGGTGTGCGCCACCCACCGCAAGTTACCCCAGGAAATGCAGGCCGGACGTTTTCGGGAAGATCTGTACTACCGGATCAATGGCCTGACGTTGCAGCTGCCTGCCCTGCGTGAGCGGTCTGATTTTGACGCGTTGCTGGCGCGTCAGTTGCGCAGCCTTGTTCCTGGTCATTTGATCATGATCGCTCCAGACCTGCTGGCGTGCCTGCGGCGATATGCATGGCCCGGCAATATCCGCCAGCTTGCCAATGCCCTGCGCACGGCCTGTGCGTTACTGGACGAACAGGAGTCCGTGATTGCATGGCAGCACCTTCCCGATGATCTTGCGCAGGCCTTGACGCAAGCACCCTCGACGCCGAGGGACGAAGGAGAGGGAGACGCCGCACCCGTGCAAGACCTCCGCACGGCGTCCCGTCAGACCATTGCGCGCACGGTCAGTGCCTGTGGAGGCAATCTGTCGGAAGCGGCCCGCGTGCTGGGAATCAGCCGAAATACCCTTTACAGAAAGCTGCGCGACCAGGATATCTAGTCCAGTGGATCAGAGAAATCGCGTCAGGCCGGTGCCTGCTACTGTTCGGGAGTTGACACCAGATCCCAGCTGGCCATGAACAGTGCGGCAATCACCGGGCCAATGATGAAGCCGTTCAGCCCGAAAAGCGTCATGCCCCCCAGCGTGGAGATCAGCACCACGTAGTCGGGCATTTTCGTGTCTTTGCCGACGAGAATGGGCCGCAGGATGTTGTCCACCAGCCCAATCACGCACACGCCAAAAGCCGTGAGGATGGCGGCCTGCCAAAGGGCTCCCGTGGCCAGAAAATAAATGGCCACCGGGCCCCAGATCAGGCCGGCACCCACGGCGGGCAGCAGCGAGAGAAAGGCCATCAGCACGCCCCAGAGCACCGGCCCCTGGATACCAAGAGCCCAGAAAATGAAGCCACCCAGCAGCCCCTGTGTGGCTGCCACCATGAGGTTGCCCTTGAGGGTGGCACGGATCACGGTGATGAACTTGCTGCTCAGGTCCTGCTTGTGTTTTTCGTCCAGCGGAATGGCCTTGCGCACTCGTGCGCCCAGCGCCGGGCCATCGCGCAGCAGAAAAAACAGCAGGTACAGCATCACACCGAAACTCACCACGAACTGAAGCGTGTTCTGCCCGATGTTCAGGGCGCGTGTGGCGATGAGTTGGCTGGCCTGCACCGAAACGGTGGAGAGCTTATGTTGCAGCGCGGCCACGCTGGTCAGATCCAGGCTGTCGAGCAGGCTCACTGCCCATGCAGGAAGTGCGGCAATCACCTGCTGAAGGTAGGCGCCGAAATTCAGCTGCCCTGAACGCAGCCGGTCATACACATGGGTGGCTTCCTGCACCAGGGAGATGCTGATGAGCGTCATGGGCAGGATGACCACCACCAGGCACAGTAGCAGCGTAGCCAGTGCGGCCAGGTTGGGTTTGTCGCGCATGCGAAGCAGCACCCGGCGGTGCAGGGGCATGAACAGAATGGCCAGTGCGATACCCCAGAATACCGCTTCGTAAAACGGCCAGAGGATGGCTGCGAAAGCCAGCGAAACAACGGCCAGGAGCAACAGGAAGGCCTTGTTCTGAAGCGTGGGGTTCGTCATGGGAAAGGGGATCGTCCGTCAGGGCAAGGCCCCGAATGTACGCCAGAGCGCGGCCTGTCCGGGGGATGGATGTGTGGCGGTTTGTTGCCATCGGCCGGGCGTTGTGTGCAGTGCCTGCAGCGTGTCTGCACATTCGGTGGCACAATGGCGCCCGTACCAGGCCCTTCCCCAGCCACAGTCGCATCCGCCAATCGGTTCAGCCGTGTCGCGGAAGGTTTTCAAACCACCAAATGCTTTCCAGAGGAAAGCGGAGGTCAGCGGAATATGAGCGAGACTACGTCCGTCTATCAAGCCTACCAAGGCAACACCTACCTCTTCGGCGGCAATGCGCCCTATGTCGAAGAGATGTACGAAAACTATCTGGCCAACCCCGGCAGCGTGCCCGACACGTGGCGCGAATACTTCGACGCGCTGCAGCACGTCCCCGCCGTGGATGGCTCCAATGCCAAGGACGTTCCGCACCTCCCGGTGGTCAATGCCTTCGCCGAGCGCGCCAAGGCCGGTGGCACCAAGGTCGTGGTGGCCAGCGCCGACGCCGAGATGGGCCGCAAGCGCACGGCCGTCCAGCAACTGATTGCCGCCTACCGCAACGTGGGTCAGCGCTGGGCTGACCTCGATCCCTTGAAGCGCGCCGAGCGCCCCCCGATTCCCGAGCTGGAGCCGTCGTTCTACGGCTTCAGCGATGCCGACCAGGAAACGGTGTTCGACACGAGCAACACCTTCTTCGGCAAGGACAAGATGCCGCTGCGCGAGTTGATCAACGCGTTGCGTGAAACCTATTGCGGCACCCTGGGCCCCGAGTTCATGTACACCTCCGACCAGACGCAGAAGCGCTGGTGGCAGCAAAAGCTGGAGTCCATCCGCAGCAAACCCCAGTTCAGCGCTGAGAAAAAGAAATTGATTCTTGACCGTCTGACGGCGGCCGAAGGCTTGGAGCGCTTCCTGCACACCAAGTACGTGGGCCAGAAGCGCTTCTCGCTGGAGGGTGGCGAGAGCTTCATCGCCGCCATGGACGAGCTGATCCAGCAGGCCGGTGCGCGTGGCGTGCAGGAAATCGTGATTGGCATGGCCCACCGTGGCCGCCTGAATGTGCTGGTCAACACCCTGGGCAAGATGCCGGCCGACCTGTTCGCAGAGTTTGACCACACCGCCCCGGAAGACCTGCCTGCGGGCGACGTGAAATACCACCAGGGCTTCAGCTCCGACGTGTCCACCCCTGGCGGCCCGGTTCACCTGTCTCTGGCGTTCAACCCCTCGCACCTGGAGATCGTCAATCCCGTGGTTGAAGGCTCGGTGCGCGCCCGCATGGACCGCCGTGGCGACACCGAGGGCGACCAGGTGCTGCCCGTGCTGGTGCACGGTGACGCGGCCTTCGGTGGCCAGGGCGTGAACCAGGAAACCCTGTGTCTGGCCCAGACCCGCGGCTACACCACCGGCGGCACGGTGCACCTGATCATCAACAACCAGATCGGTTTCACCACCTCCGACCCGCGCGACATGCGCTCCAGCACCTTCTGTACCGACATCGTCAAGATGGTCGAGTCCCCGGTGCTGCACGTCAATGGAGACGATCCCGAGGCCGTGGTGCTGGCCACCCAGCTGGCGCTGGAGTTCCGCATGGAGTTCCGCCAGGACGTGGTGGTGGACATCACCTGCTTCCGCAAGCTGGGCCACAACGAGCAAGACACCCCGGCGCTGACCCAGCCCCTGATGTACAAGAAGATTGCGCAGCATCCTGGCACGCGCAAGCTCTACGCCGACCGCCTGGCCACGCAAGGCCTGGGCGAAACGCTGGGCGATGACATGGTCAAGGCCTACCGTGCCGCCATGGATGCCGGCAAGCACACGGTCAACCCCGTGCTGACCAACTTCAAGAGCAAGTACGCCGTGGATTGGTCGCCCTTCCTGGGCAAGAAGTGGACCGATGCCGGCGACACCGCCATCCCGCTGACCGAATGGAAGCGCTTGGCAGAAAAACTGACCGTCATTCCCGAAAGCGTCACGCCGCACCAGCTCGTGAAGAAGGTCTACGACGACCGCGCCGCCATGGGCCGGGGCGATATTCCCGTGGACTGGGGAATGGGCGAGCACATGGCCTTTGCCTCGCTGGTGGCCAGCGGCTACCCCGTGCGCCTGTCGGGCGAGGACTGCGGCCGTGGCACCTTCACCCACCGCCATGCCGTGATCCACGACCAGAAGCGTGAGAAGTGGGACACCGGTACCTACGTGCCGCTGCAGAACGTGGCCGAGAACCAGGCGCCGTTCGTCGTGATCGACTCCATCCTGTCGGAAGAGGCCGTGCTGGGCTACGAGTACGGCTATGCGTCCAACGATCCCAATACGCTGGTGATCTGGGAAGCCCAGTTCGGCGACTTCGCCAACGGCGCGCAGGTGGTGATCGACCAGTTCATCGCCTCGGGCGAGGTGAAGTGGGGCCGCGTCAACGGCATCACGCTGATGCTGCCGCACGGCTACGAAGGCCAGGGCCCCGAACACAGTTCGGCCCGCCTGGAGCGCTTCATGCAACTGGCTGCCGACGCCAACATGCAGATCGTGCAGCCCACCACGGCCAGCCAGATTTTCCATGTGCTGCGCCGCCAGATGGTGCGCAACCTGCGCAAGCCGCTGATCATCATGACCCCCAAGTCGCTGCTCCGGAACAAGGACGCGACCTCGCCGCTGTCCGAGTTCACCAAGGGCGCTTTCCAGACCGTGATTCCGGAGCAGGACGAAGCGATCAACAAAAAGGCCGACAAGGTCAAGCGCGTGATCGCCTGCTCGGGCAAGGTCTACTACGACCTGGTGAAAAAGCGCACCGAGAAGGAAGCCAGCGATGTGGCCATTGTCCGCATCGAGCAGCTCTATCCCTTCCCGCACAAGGCCTTCGCCACCGAGCTCAAGAAGTACCCCAACGCCACCGACATCGTGTGGTGCCAGGACGAGCCGCAGAACCAGGGTGCCTGGTTCTTCATCCAGCACAACATCCACGAGAACATGCTCGATGGTCAGAAGCTGGGCTACGCTGGCCGCGCCGCCTCCGCATCGCCCGCCGTGGGTTACGCGCACCTGCACCAGGAGCAGCAGAAGGCCCTGGTCGATGCCGCGTTCGCCAAGCTCAAGGGTTTTGTCCTGACCAAGTAAGGCCGGAAACCCCTCACTCAGTACAAAACACCTTTCTGGAAAGAATTCAAAATGGCTATCGTAGAAGTCAAAGTCCCCCAGCTGTCCGAGTCCGTGGCCGAGGCCACCATGCTCACCTGGAAGAAGAAGGCCGGTGAGGCCGTCGCCGTCGATGAAATCCTGATCGAGATCGAAACCGACAAGGTCGTGCTCGAAGTGCCCGCGCCTTCGGCTGGCGTTCTGGCCGAGATCGTGGTGGGTGACGGCGGCACCGTGGTGTCCGACCAGCTCATCGCCAAGATCGACACCGAAGGCAATGCCGGCGCCTCTGCAGCTCCCGCCGCCGCCGCACCGGCTGCTGCAGCTCCCGCTCCCGTCGCTGCTGCCGCTGCTGCAACGGGTGGCGCCAAGGGCAACGTGGCCATGCCGGCCGCCGCCAAGCTGCTGGCCGACAACAACCTGTCGGTGGGCGCCGTGGCGGGCACGGGCAAGGATGGCCGCGTGACCAAGGGTGACGTGCTCGCCGCCGTGGCCGGTGGCGTGCAATCCACCGCCGCCGTGATCCCTACCGGCGTGCCCACCAAGGTGCTGCCCCAGGTGGCAGCCCCCGTGGCCAAGCCGGACCTGGGCGACCGCCCCGAGCAGCGCGTGCCCATGAGCCGCCTGCGCGCCCGCGTGGCCGAGCGTCTGCTGCAGTCGCAGTCGTCCAACGCCATCCTGACCACGTTCAACGAAGTGAACATGGCGCCCGTGATGGAGATGCGCAAGAAGTTCCAGGACGCGTTCACCAAGGAACACGGCGTGAAGATCGGCTTCATGAGCTTCTTCGTGAAGGCCGCAGTGCACGCCTTGAAGAAGTTCCCCGTGCTCAACGCTTCGGTCGATGGCAACGACATCGTCTACCACGGCTACTTCGACATCGGTATCGCCGTGGGTTCGCCCCGTGGCCTGGTGGTGCCCATCCTGCGCAACGCCGACCAGATGAGCTTTGCCGACATCGAGAAGAAGATCGCCGAATTCGGCAAGAAGGCGGCCGAAGGCAAGCTGGGCATCGAAGAAATGACCGGCGGCACCTTCTCCATCTCCAACGGCGGCACCTTCGGCTCGATGATGTCCACCCCCATCATCAACCCGCCGCAGTCGGCCATTCTGGGCGTGCACGCCACCAAGGACCGCGCCGTGGTCGAGAACGGCCAGGTCGTGGTGCGCCCGATGAACTACCTGGCCATGTCCTACGACCACCGCATCATCGACGGCCGCGAAGCCGTGCTGGGCCTGGTCGCCATGAAGGATGCGCTGGAAGATCCGTCGCGCCTGCTGTTTGATATTTGAGATGCAACCCCCTGAGTCGCTTTGCGCCTTCCCCCTTCTCTTGAATTGCTGCGCAATCCGGGAAGGGGGACACCGCCAGCGCGGCGGGGCGGCCCTTGCGCGGCGGTCACTGGTATGGCCCCGCGCGTCTCAAAGGCCGATGGGGGTGGCGCATAGCGCCCTTTGATATGCATTGCATTGACCCACATGTGCGGCTGGCTTGTGCCACGTCCGCCGGTGGGTCTTTCTCCAACTGAACGAACGAGAGAACCATGAGCAAACAATTCGACGTCATCGTGATCGGCGGCGGCCCCGGTGGCTACATCGGCGCCATTCGCGCCGCGCAACTGGGCTTCAACGTGGCCTGCATCGACGAGTGGAAGAACGACAAGGGTGGCCCGGCCCCTGGCGGCACCTGCACCAACGTGGGCTGCATTCCCTCCAAGGCGCTGCTGCAGTCGTCCGAGCATTTCGAGCACGCCAACAAGCATTTCGCCGAGCACGGCATCAGCACCGGCAAGGTGACGATGGACGTGGCCAAGATGGTCGGCCGCAAGGACGCCGTGGTGAAGCAGAACAACGACGGCATCCTGTACCTGTTCAAGAAGAACAAGGTCAGCTTCTTCCACGGCCGCGGCTCCTTCGTCAAGGCGGTCGAGGGCGGCTACGAGATCAAGGTGGCCGGCGCCGCCGAAGAGACCCTGGTGGGCAAGCAGGTCATCGTCGCCACGGGTTCCAACGCCCGCGCGCTGCCCGGCGTGGCGTTCGACGAAGAGAACATCCTGTCGAACGGCGGTGCGCTGCGCATCGGCGCCGTGCCGAAGAAGCTGGGCGTGATCGGCTCGGGCGTGATTGGCCTGGAGATGGGTTCGGTCTGGCGCCGCCTGGGCGCCGACGTGACCGTGCTCGAAGGCCTGCCCACGTTCCTGGGCGCGGTCGATGAGCAGATCGCCAAGGAAGCCAAGAAGGCCTTCGACAAGCAGGGCCTGAAGATCGAGCTGGGCGTGAAGATCGGCGACATCAAAACCGGCAAGAAGGGTGTGAGCGTCGCCTACACCAACGCCAAGGGCGAGGCCCAGGCGCTGGACGTGGACAAGCTCATCGTGTCGATCGGCCGCGTGCCCAACACCATCGGCCTGAACGCTGAAGGAGTGGGCCTGCAGCTCGACGAGCGCGGCGCCATCGTGGTGGACGGTGACTGCAAGACCAACCTGCCCGGCGTCTGGGCAGTGGGCGACGTGGTGCGCGGCCCCATGCTGGCGCACAAGGCCGAGGAAGAGGGCGTGGCCGTGGCCGAGCGCATCGCGGGCCAGCACGGGCATGTGAACTTCAACACCATCCCCTGGGTGATCTACACCAGCCCCGAGATCGCGTGGGTCGGCCGCACTGAGCAGCAGCTCAAGGCGGACGGCGTGAAGTACAAGGCCGGCAGCTTCCCCTTCCTGGCCAACGGCCGTGCGCGCGCGCTGGGCGACACCACCGGCATGGTCAAGTTCCTGGCCGATGCGGCGACGGACGAGATCCTGGGCGTGCATATCGTGGGCCCCATGGCCTCCGAACTGATCGCCGAGGCCGTGGTGGCCATGGAGTTCAAGGCCAGCGCCGAGGACATCGCGCGCATCTGCCACGCCCACCCGTCCCTGAGCGAAGCGACCAAGGAAGCCGCGCTGGCGGTGGACAAACGCACCCTCAATTTCTAATTTGAGGTAAAAATGGCTGCTAGCGTCCGTAAATAGGGCGCTAGCAGCTATTGTTTTTATAGCATATGAGCCAGTTTACCAGCGTCAAGGCCGCCTACCAGGCCGAATTGGAGGCCAAGGGTTTCAAAAGCGACCCGGCGCAGCTGCGTGCCGTGGAGGCGCTGGACCGTTGCGCGCGTGAATGGGCCGCCTACAAGACGCAGCGCTCCAACGCGCTCAAGAAGCTCATCAACCGGCCCGACATTCCGCGCGGTGTGTACATGTACGGCGGGGTGGGGCGCGGCAAGAGCTTCCTCATGGACTGCTTCTTCAACGCCGTGCCGCTCAAGCGCAAGGTGCGCCTGCATTTCCATGAGTTCATGCGCGAGGTGCACCGCGAGCTGGCTGCCCTGCAGGGCACGCAGAACCCGCTCGACGTGCTGGGCCAGCGCATCGCCAAGCGCTACAAGCTCATCTGCTTCGATGAATTCCACGTGGCGGACATCACCGACGCCATGATCCTGCACCGCCTGCTGGCGGCGCTGTTCGACAACGGCGTGGGCTTCGTCACCACGTCCAACTTCGAGCCCGATGGCCTGTACCCCAACGGCCTGCACCGCGACCGCATCCTGCCCGCCATCGCGCTGCTCAAGCAGAAGCTCGAAGTCATCAACGTGGACAACGGCACCGACTACCGCCGCCGCACGCTGGAGCAGGTCAAGCTCTACCACACCCCCCTGGGATCCGAGGCCGATGCCGCGATGAACGAGGCCTTCGACCAGTTGGCCGAGGTGCACGACGAAGACCCGGTGCTGCACATCGAGGCGCGCGAGATCCAGGCCCGGCGCAAGGCCGGTGGCGTGGTCTGGTTTGATTTCAAGACGCTGTGCGGCGGTCCGCGTTCGCAGAACGACTACCTGGAGATCGCCACGCAGTTCCACACCGTGCTGCTCTCCGACGTGCCTTACATGCCCGTGAGCATGGCTTCGCCCGCCCGGCGCTTCACCTGGCTGGTGGACGTGCTGTATGACCGGCGCGTCAAGCTCATCCTTTCGGCGGCCGTGGCCCCCGAACAGCTCTACACCGATGGCCCGCTGGCACACGAGTTTCCGCGCACGGTCTCGCGGCTCAACGAGATGCAGTCCAAGGAGTTTCTGGCTCTGGAGCGTCGCGTGGTGGATACCGGGTTGACATGATGGCCGTTGTCCGTCGGGTGGCGGCAGGGGCTCTTGCCCTGCTGTTGTCGACCCTGGCGAGCGCGCAGGCGTCGGTCGCATCGGGGGCGCTGGATCATGCTGCGCAGCGCGAACGGATCGGCCTTGAGCGCCTGGCCATCGATGAAACGCTCCAGCGCGCCCAGGCCGCCTGCTATCAGCGGTTTGCAGTGGAAGACTGCTTGAGGGCCGCGCGCCGCCGTGCGCGAGAGGACTTGGCGGTGCTGCGTCAGCAGGAGTCCGTGATGGACGACAGAGAGCGCCGGGAGCGGGCCGCGCAGCGACTGCACGGCGTTGAAGAGCGGCAGCAAGGCCGTGGCGCCGATGTTCCACCCGCCGCCGTGCCCCGGGCATCCCGCACGCAGGAAGATTCGCCGCGTCCGCCGCCCCAGGCCCGTCCGCCGGATGCGGGCCGCCCCGGTCCGCAAGAGCGTCGCCAGGCCTTGCAGCAGCGGGCAGCCTTGGAGCGCCAGCGCCAGACCGAAAAACAGCAGTCGGCCCAGAACCGCAAGGCCCGCGCGCAACAGCGCCAGGACGAGGACGCTGCCCGAGGCCGCCAGCCGGCTGCGCCACTGGTACCTTGACGGGGCTTGCGCCGGGGGTTAGCGGGCGGGTGGCTTGACGAAAGGCGCCAGGGGGGCGACCTTCTTTTCCTCGACCAGTGCCTCGATCTTGACGATCACCAGTGAGAGGTTATCGCCGCCTCCCCGTGCGCGCACGCGGGCTTTCTCGATAAGAAATTCGGTGGCTTCGCGGGGCGTAAGCGACTCCACCACCGAGCCCAGCTCCGTGGGCGAAAAATAGTGCCAGACCCCATCGCTGCACGCCAGCAGCACGTCACCGGGGTGCAACTGGTGAATCATGTGCATGGTGATGGGTGGGTCGCTCTCGGTGCCCAGGCAGCCCACCAGGATGTTGGAGTGCGGGTGGGTATTGGCCTCGGCCTCCGTGATCTCGCCCCGGTCCACCAGTGCCTGCACGTAGGAATGGTCGCTGGTGCGATGCATCATGCGGCCATTCTGAAAGTGGTAAATGCGGGAGTCACCGGCATGTGCCCAGTGGCAGTCGCCACGCGGGTTGATGAGGAACGCCGCGATGGTGCTGTGGGGCTCCTGCTCGGAGGTGATGGCCGTCAGGCGGATGACGATGTGCGCCTCCTGCACCATGTTCTTGAGCATGGCCTCCGGGTCATCGCTGTCTGGCGAATAGCGCTCGAACAGCTGACGTGCCGTCATCATGACCTGGTCCGAGGCCTTGCGCCCGCCGCTGCGCCCCCCCATGCCGTCGGCCAGAATGCCCAGAACGCACCCGTTATAGCGCGGGTGCGACAGCAAGGCCACCTGGTCCTGCTGGTATTCCCGGTCACCCTTGTGGATGCCTGTGGAGGCGCTGAGGCGAATCGCTTTGGACATTCCGTCGATTGTGGAGGAGTGGGAGCCTGCCGTGCTCAAAGGGACGAAGGCAGTGCGCGTATTATCGAACGCTGTGTGGCATTTTTACCATGCCATCAAGCCCTCGGGGCCGCACCGCCTTGGATTTTCAGCCCTCCCACCACGAAACAAGTTGTACACCGCTTGCGCAGGCGGTGCAGCAGGCGTTTGCCGCCGATGGCGCGCTGTCGCGGGCCGAACCGGCGTTTCGTCCCCGGCCAGGCCAGACTGAGATGGCCCTGGCCGTGGCGCGGACCATCGAGCAGGGGGGCGCTCTCGTGGCAGAGGCAGGAACGGGCGTGGGGAAGACCTTTTCGTACCTTGTTCCAGCCTTGCTGAGTGGCGAGCGCGTGCTGTTGTCGACGGCCACCAAGGCGCTGCAGGATCAGCTTCACGGGCGCGACCTTCCACGCCTGGTCCGGGCGCTGGGTCTGCCGGTGCGCACCGCGCTGCTCAAGGGTCGCGCCAGTTATCTGTGCCTGCACCGGCTGGAGCAGGCACGCCAGGCGGATGCGGTCCATGATGGCAGTGTGGTCCAGGTGCTGGCCCGCGTCGAGCATTGGGCCCAGACCACGCGAACGGGAGATCTGGCGGAGGTGCCTGGCCTGGATGAACGGTCTGCTGCCATCGCGCTGGTGACATCCACCCGGGACAACTGCCTGGGTTCCCCCTGCCCACGCTTCCGGGAATGCCATGTCCACCTGGCGCGGCGCGAGGCTATGGCTGCCGATGTGGTGGTCATCAACCACCACCTGTTCTTTGCCGACCTAGCGGTGCGTGAATCCGGCATGGCCGAACTGCTGCCCTCCGTGCGTGTGGTGGTGTTCGACGAGGCGCACCAGGTGAATGAAACAGGGGTGCTGTTTCTTGGTGTTCAGCTGGGAGCCGGCCAGTTGCTCGACTTTGCTCGGGATATGCTGGTGCTGGGGTTGCAACGGGCGCGCGGGATGGCGGACTGGCAGGGCCTTTGTGCCCAGATGGAGCGCGCTGCGCGCGACTTGCGCCTTCTGGCCGACCACGCGCCGGGCGCCACCCGTCTGGTCTGGACCGAGCAGGCTCCCGACGGCTTGCCGGTGGAGGCCTGGCGCACCGTCCTGGGCCAGATATCGCAAGCCTGTACGCAAGCGCTCCAGTCGCTGGAAGTGGTGCAGGGCATGGCGCCCGATTTTGAGCGGCTGCATGCCCGTGCCGCCGCGCTGGCGGACAGCCTGGAGCGGTTTTGCGGGCCCTGCGCCCCAGGGGCGGTGCGCTGGGTGGATGTGGGATTGCACATGCGTCTGGCAGAGGCTCCGCTGGACCTTGCGCCCTCGGTGCGCTCCTGGTTGCAGTCCGCAGTTGCAGGTGGTGGCGAAGCAGGCGGTGCACCAGCCACCCCTCCGGTGGAGGCAGCGGCGCGGGCGTGGATATTCACCTCTGCCACGCTGGGAGACGACCCCGGTTTGCGCTGGTTCACCGAACCCATGGGGCTGGAAGATGCGCAAATTCTGCGGGTTCAGAGCCCCTTTGACTACGCTTCGCAGGCTGCGCTGTACGTGCCAAGCGGCCTGCCAGCGCCGTCAGACCCGGGTCACAGCGCGCAGCTGGCCGAATGGGTGGCGCAGGCCGCCGACCGTCTGGGTGGCCGGACGCTGGTGCTGACCACCACGCTCAAGGCCTTGCGCGTGGTGGGAGATGGTTTGCGCGACCGCTTTTCGGGTTCATCCCGCGTCGAGGTGCTGGTGCAGGGCCAGGGCCCCAAGCGCCGGTTGATGGAGCGCTTTCGCCGCGGCAGCGATGGGGGCGGGCCGGGCTGCATCCTGGTGGCATCGGCCAGTTTCTGGGAGGGGTTCGATGTTCCGGGCGATGCGCTGCAGATGGTCGTGATCGACAAGCTGCCCTTTCCCCCGCCCGGTGATCCCTTGGTGCAGGCGCGCTCCCTGCGTCTGCAACAGGCGGGGCGCAGCCCCTTCAAGGACTACGCCTTGCCCGAGGCCGCCGTGGCACTCAAGCAGGGTGCGGGGCGGTTGATCCGGCACGAGTCGGACACCGGTCTGCTCGTGATTGGCGATACGCGGCTGCTGAAGATGGGCTACGGCAAACGCCTGCTGGCGGCGCTGCCACCCATGCGCCGTTTGCAGAGCGAACAGGAACTCGACGAGGTGCTGGACTGGCTTACCAGAACTTCCACCACGGATCGCCCTTGCCCTTGAGGCCATGTGTCATGAACGTGCTCTGGGGGTAGCTGGCTTCCATGACCCGGCGGGCGTCGTCGCGCAGCTGGGTCAGGCCCAGGGCATCGTAGGACTGGATCAGTATGTACAGCGCCTCTTCGAGTGCCGGCACCGCCTGGTAGTCTGCCAGCGCACTTTGTGCGCGGCCAATGGCTGCCACGTAGGCGCCACGCTGAAAATAGTAACGCGCCACATGCACTTCGTACTGGGCCAGCGAGTTGACGATGTAGGTCATGCGCAGGCGCGCGTCCTGGGTGTAACGCGATTCGGGAAAGCGCGTGCTGAGTTCGCGGAACGACTCGAACGAATCCTTGGCAGCCTTCTGGTCGCGCTCGGACAGATCCTGCTGAGACAGCCACGAGAACATGCCCAGGTTGTCGTTGAAGTTCACCAGTCCCTTGAGGTACAGCGCGTAATCCATGGCCGGGCTGACCGGGTGCAGCTTCATGAAGCGGTCGAGCGTGGCAATGGCCTGCGCCTTTTCTCCCCCCTTGTACTGGGCATAGGCCTTGTCCAGCTGGGCCTGCTGCGCCAAGGGCGTGCCGGCGGCGCGGCCTTCGAGCTTTTCGAGCAGGGGCACCGCCTTGTCATAGCCGCCGCTGTTGAGTTCGTCCCGGGCTTCGGCGTAAATGCGGTCGGTGGTCCAGCCTGCGGTCCTGTCATCCGGGGTGCTGGAACACCCTGCCGCCAGCAGGCTCGCCGCCAGCAGGACAGGAAGGGACGCAAGGGGTGCACGCAACATGGCAGGCGGCTTTCTGGCAGTAAAAGGCATGGGTGTCTCTGGGGTCCGCAACCCTTGGGCAGCGGGCAATGCAGGGCTGTCCATTGTACCGGCGCCTGTCAGGTGCCGGGTCTGGCATGCGGGGGTATCCGGCCAGTGGTCCGGGGTGGGCTTTCTACAATGCATGCATGTTTGTTCACCTGCGCCTGCACACCGAGTTTTCCGTCGTTGACGGCACCAACCGCATTGACGAGGTGGTCGCCACGGCCGCCGCCGATCGCCAGCCCGCGCTGGCCATTACCGACTTCAACAACCTGTTTGGCGCCATCAAGTTTTACAAGGCTGCGCGCGGCAAGGGTGTCCAGCCCATTCTGGGGGCCGAAATTCTTGTCGAGGGCGAGGGGTCTGCCGCACCCTCGCGCATGATCCTGCTGGTGCAGGGGCCGCAGGGTTATCTCAATCTGTCGGAGCTGCTGGCGCGCGCCTGGACGCGCAACGTGGCCAAGGCGCAGGCGGTGTGCACCTGGGCCTGGCTGCAGGAACTGGGCGACGGACTGATTGTTCTGTCCGGTGCGCAGGCTGGTCCCGTGGGGCAGGCGCTGCTGCGCGGTGACGATGCCGGTGCCGCCGATCTGGCGCTGCGGCTGGCAGGGCTGTTTCCGCACCGTTTTTACCTCGAGGTGCAGCGCGCGGGCCGCACGGACGATGAAGCCCATGTGGTGGCGGCCGTGCAGCTGGCCGCGCGGCTGAGCTTGCCCGTGGTGGCCACGCATCCCGTGCAGTTTGCGACCGAGCAGGACTACGAGGCGCATGAGGCACGCGTGTGCATTGCGGAAGGCGAAATTCTGGGCAACCCGCGGCGCGTGCGCCGCTTCACGCGCGAGCAGTATTTCAAGACGGCCGCGCAGATGGAGGCGCTGTTCTCCGACCTGCCTGCGGCCATCGCCAACACCGTCGAGATCGCGCGGCGCTGCAACCTCACGCTGGTGCTGGGCAAGCCGCAGCTGCCGGACTTCCCCACGCCCGGTGGCATGCCCATCGAGGAATATTTCCGCGTGGCTTCCTTCGAAGGGCTGGAGGAGCGGCTGGTGCTGTTGTATCCGGATGCAGCCGAGCGCGACCGGCAGCGCCCGCGCTATGTGGAGCGGCTGGAGTTTGAGCTGGGAACCATCCTCAAGATGGGTTTTCCGGGCTACTTCCTCATCGTGGGTGACTTCATCCAGTGGGCCAAGAACAATGGCTGCCCGGTCGGGCCGGGGCGGGGTTCCGGCGCCGGCTCGCTGGTGGCCTATGCGCTCAAGATCACCGACCTGGACCCGCTGCAATACAACCTGCTGTTCGAGCGGTTTCTTAACCCCGAGCGGGTGTCCATGCCCGACTTCGACATCGACTTCTGTCAGGCCAATCGCGACCGCGTGATCGATTACGTGAAGGACAAGTACGGCAAGAACGCCGTGAGCCAGATCGCCACCTTCGGCACCATGGCCGCCAAGGCCGCCATCCGCGACGTCGGCCGGGTGATGGACCTGAGCTACACCTTCTGCGACGGTATCTCCAAGCTGGTGCCGGCCAAGCCCGGCATGTCGTACACGCTGCAGTACCCGCCCGAGCCCAAGAAGGACGGCGACAAGAACAACTACGCGCTGGAACTCGAACCCATGCTCTACGAGCGCGTGCGCAAGGAGGAAGACGTGCGCACCGTCATCGAGATGGCGCAAAAGCTCGAAGGCATGACGCGCAACATCGGCATGCACGCAGGCGGCGTGCTGATCGCGCCGGGCAAGCTCACGGATTTCTGCCCGCTCTACCAGCAGCCGGGCAGCGAATCGGCCGTGAGCCAGTACGACAAGGACGACGTGGAGGCCATCGGCCTCGTCAAGTTCGACTTTCTGGGTCTGGCCACGCTCACCATTCTGGAGATTGCCAAGGAATTCATCGTCCAGCGGCACAAAGGTCAGGAGAACTTCGCGTTCGAGACCATCCCGCTCGATGACCGGGCCACCTACCAGCTCTTTTCGGACGGCAAGACCGAGGCCGTGTTCCAGTTTGAATCGCGCGGCATGCAGGGCATGCTGAAGGAAGCCAAGCCCAGCCGCCTCGAAGACCTGATCGCCCTGAACGCGCTGTACCGGCCGGGCCCGATGGACCTGATCCCGAGCTTTGTGAACCGCAAGCACGGCAAGGAGGTGGTGGAGTACCCGCACCCGCTGGTCGAGCCCGTGCTGGCCGAAACCTACGGCATCATGGTCTATCAGGAGCAGGTGATGCAGACCGCCCAGGTGCTGGGCGGCTACAGCCTGGGCGGCGCCGACATGCTGCGCCGGGCCATGGGCAAGAAGAAGGCCGAGGAGATGGCCGAGCACCGCGCCATCTTCCGCAAGGGGGCCGCAGAAAAAGGCATCAGCCAGGAGAAGGCCGACGAGGTGTTCGACCTGATGGAGAAGTTTGCGGGCTATGGCTTCAACAAGTCGCACGCCGCCGCCTACTCGCTGCTGGCCTACCACACCGGCTGGCTCAAGGTGCACTACACGGCCGAGTTCTTCTGCGCCAACATGACCGTGGAAATGGACGACACCGACAAGCTCAAGGTGTTGTATGAAGACGCGAAGAAGAACTTCGGCATGGACTTCGAGGCGCCGGACATCAACCGGGGCCGCTACCGCTTCGAACCCGTGACGGACAAGGTCATCCGCTACGGCCTGGGCGCGGTCAAGGGCACGGGCCAGCAGGCCATCGAAGCCATCGTCGCAGCGCGCGAAGGGCGGGGCGAAGGCCCCCGGGGCAGCGACAGCGGGCCGTTCACCAGCCTGTTCGATTTCTGCGTGCGCGTGGACCGCGGCAGGATCAATAAACGCACGGTCGACGCGCTCATCAAGGCCGGTGCCTTCGACTCGCTCAGCCTGCACCGCGCGGCGCTCTCGGCGTCGCTGGACCGGGCCTTCGACTTTGCCACGGCCCAGCTCGCCAACGCCAACCAGGGTGGCCTGTTCGACATGATGGGCGACGACGCTCACGGTTCCAGCACGCAGGAGCCTGAGCTGGTGGAAGTGCCGCCGTGGGGCGTGCGCGAGCGCCTCACGCATGAAAAGACGGCGCTGGGCTTCTACCTCTCGGGCCATCTGTTCGACGAATCGGCCCGCGAGGTGGGGCGGTTCGTGCGCACCCGCGTGGCCGACCTGACCGACACCCGCGAGACGCAGACCATCGCGGGCATCATGAGCGACTTCCGCGTGGTCAACGGCATGCGCGGTCGGCAGGGCATCTTCGTGCTTGACGACACCTCGGCGCGGGTCGAGGCCTCGGCCAGCGACGCCGTGATCCAGCAGTTCCGCGACCAGCTCAAGGACGACGAACTGGTCATCGTCAGCGGACGCCTGCAGCCCGGGCGCAACGGCTTCGAGGCACGCTTCATCGTGCAGCAGGTCATGGACCTGCCCACCGCGCGCTGCCGCTTTGGCAAATACCTGCGTGTGACGGTGGGCGAGAAGCCCCCGGAGGTGGCGCGGCTGCTGCGCGAGTTCTCTGCCCGGCGTGAAACCACGGAGCACGGTGACCTGCAGCATGGACTGCGCGTGCGTCTGGGTGTGCGCTGCGCCGGGGAGCAGGAGGGTGCCGCGGCCGAGCTGCAACTGGGCGAGGCCTGGCGCACCTACCCCAGCGATGCGTCTCTGGCAGCCTGGCGTGCGGAGGCCGCCGACGGCGATGCCGTGGTGGTCTACGACTGAGCCCTATCCGCGCGGGCTTGAAACCTCTGCGTCAGTGGTCAAATTCCAGGGTAATGCAGTTGCATCCGCGGGTCGCTAGAATGAAATTCATGGCAACAAAACCACCTTCTTCCCCCCCCGCGCCCGCCGTGCACCGGCCCGCGCCGGATGACGGCGGTTCGGTCGTGCTGGAGCGGCGTGCCCAAAAGGCCCAGCCACCGCAGATGTACCAGGTGCTGATGCTCAACGACGACTACACACCGATGGAATTTGTCATCGTGGTGTTGCAGGAGTTTTTCAGCAAAGACCGTGAAACGGCCACCCAGATCATGCTCAAGATCCACCTGGACGGCAAAGGCGTGTGCGGCGTCTATTCGCGCGACATCGCGGCCACCAAGGTGGATCAGGTGCTCGATGCCGCGCACCAGGCCGGGCACCCGCTGCAATGTATTTGCGAGCCGGTTGAATAAACACCGCGCCGCCCCGACTTATTGTTATCCCCACCCTGCAAGCACAAAGGAGTTCACATGATTGCCCAGGAACTGGAAGTCAGCTTGCACATGGCCTTTGTCGAGGCCCGCCAGCAGCGCCACGAGTTCATCACCGTGGAGCATCTGTTGCTCGCGCTGCTGGACAACCCCAGCGCAGCCGAGGTGCTGCGCGCATGTTCGGCCAATATTGACGATTTGCGTGCATCGTTGTCCAACTTCATCAAGGACAACACGCCCCAGGTGGCCGGCACCGACGAAGTGGACACCCAACCCACGCTGGGTTTCCAGCGCGTGATCCAGCGCGCCATCATGCATGTGCAGTCCACCGGAAACGGCAAGAAAGAGGTCAACGGCGCCAATGTGCTCGTGGCCATCTTTGGCGAGAAAGACTCGCACGCCGTCTATTACCTGCACCAGCAGGGCGTAACGCGCCTGGATGTGGTCAATTTCATTGCCCACGGCATCAAGAAGGGCGAGCCGCCCGAGCCCGCCAAGGGATCGGAACACCCGTCCGAGGGCGAAGAAGGCCCCACTGGCGAGAAGAGCGAGAAGGCCTCCCCGCTGGAGCAGTTCACGCAGAACCTCAACCAGCTCGCCAAGGACGGCAAGATCGACCCGCTGATCGGCCGCCACTACGAGGTGGAGCGCACCATCCAGATTCTGTGCCGCCGCCGCAAGAACAACCCGCTGCTGGTGGGCGAGGCCGGTGTGGGCAAGACGGCCATCGCCGAGGGCCTGGCCTGGCGCATCACCCAGGGCGACGTGCCCGAGATTCTGGCCGAGGCCACCGTGTACTCGCTCGACATGGGCGCGTTGCTGGCGGGCACCAAGTACCGGGGCGACTTCGAGCAGCGCCTCAAGGGCGTTCTCAAGAGCCTGAAGGACAAGCCGCACGCCATCCTGTTCATCGACGAGATCCACACGCTCATCGGTGCGGGCGCGGCCTCGGGCGGCACGCTGGACGCCTCCAACCTGCTCAAGCCTGCGCTCAGCTCGGGCGCGCTCAAGTGCATCGGCGCCACCACGTTCACGGAATACCGTGGCATCTTCGAAAAAGACGCGGCCCTGTCGCGGCGCTTCCAGAAGGTCGATGTGGTCGAGCCCACGGTGCAGGAAACCATCGACATCCTCAAGGGCCTCAAGAGCCGCTTTGAAGAGCACCACAGCGTGAAGTACGCCGCTGCCGCCCTGCAGGCCGCCGCCGAACTGAGCGCCAAGTACATCAACGACCGCCACCTGCCCGACAAGGCCATCGACGTGATCGACGAGGCCGGTGCCGCGCAGCGCATCCTCACGCCCAGCAAGCGCAAGAAGACCATCGGCAAGACCGAAATCGAGGAAATCGTCGCCAAAATCGCCCGTATCCCGCCCGCCAACGTGAGCAACGACGACCGCAGCAAGCTGCAGACGCTGGAACGCGACCTGAAAAGCGTGGTGTTCGGCCAGGACAAGGCGCTGGATGTGCTGGCCTCCAGCGTCAAGATGGCGCGCTCGGGCCTGGGCAAGGGCGACAAGCCCATCGGCTCCTTCCTGTTCAGTGGCCCCACGGGCGTGGGCAAGACCGAAGCCGCCAAGCAGCTCGCCTACATCATGGGCGTGGACCTGATCCGCTTCGACATGTCGGAGTACATGGAGCGCCACGCCGTGAGCCGCCTGATCGGCGCGCCCCCGGGCTACGTGGGCTTTGACCAGGGCGGCCTGCTGACCGAGGCCATCACCAAGAAGCCGCACGCCGTGCTGCTGCTCGACGAAATCGAGAAGGCGCACCCGGACATCTTCAACGTGCTGCTGCAGGTGATGGACCACGGCACGCTGACCGACAACAACGGGCGCAAGGCCGACTTCCGCAACGTCATCATCATCATGACGACGAACGCGGGCGCCGAGACCATGAACAAGGCCACCATCGGCTTCACCAACCCGCGCCAGGCGGGCGACGAAATGGGCGACATCAAGCGCCTGTTCACGCCCGAGTTCCGCAACCGGCTGGATGCCATCGTGAGCTTCAAGGCGCTGGACGAGCAGATCATCCTGCGCGTGGTGGACAAGTTCCTGCTGCAGCTCGAAACACAGCTGGCCGAGAAGAAGGTGGAAGTCACCTTCACCGACAGCCTGCGCAAGTACCTGGCCAAGAAGGGCTTCGACCCCCTCATGGGCGCGCGCCCGATGCAGCGCCTGATCCAGGACACCATTCGCCGCGCCCTGGCCGACGAGCTGCTGTTCGGCCGCCTGCAGGACGGTGGCCGCCTGACGGTGGACATGGAGGTCAAGACCGACGAAAAGGGCGTCGAAACCGCCGACGTGCAGCTGGACATCCAGCCGCTGCCCAAGAAGGAGCGCTCGGCCAAGTCGGAGCCCGCAGAGCCGGAAGAGGCGACGGCGGACTGAGCGCGGGGTTGATGGCTTCGTGCAGAAACGGCCCGCAGAGCGTATGTGCTCTGCGGGCCGTTTTCATTCACCATGTTGCGCGTCCCTGTGCTGATTTCGCTACGTATTCAGTAGCTGCTCGCGCTTACTGGTAAAGCGCTAGAGCCCTAAAACTCACTCAATTCAGGCTGTGGACGTACTTCCGTTGGCCTGTGTTGCTGCGGGCGTGCTGGTGGTGTCGGCGCTTTGTACTACCCGGTTGCGCCCTGCGGCCTTGCCGTGGTAGAGGGCCGCATCGGCCTGCTGCATGGCGCGGTCGAACCCGTGCGCTGTTGCGAAGCCGTGCGATACCCCGATGGTCGCGGTGCACCGGATGGGTTCACGGCCGCCGCCGATGGGCACGCCGTGACGCTCGATTGCTGAGCGCACCCGTTCCGCCAGGCGCATCGCACCCTCACTGTCCGTGTCCCGGCAGACGATGACGAATTCCTCGCCGCCCACGCGACTGGCCAGGTCACCCTTTCGCGCGGTGTCGCGCAAAACATCAGCGACATGGCACAGAACGGTATCGCCCACCTCGTGCCCCCAGGTGTCATTGATGCGCTTGAAATGGTCGATATCAACGACAAACAGGTGCGCAGGCCCTGCGTTGCGCGAACGGAAATGCGCTTCCAGTCCCTCGGTCAGGCCGCGCCGGTTCAACAGTTGCGTCAGTGGATCGCGCGCCGCCATGGCGCGCAGATCGTCCGTCAGACGGCGAAGCACCAGCCAGATGACCGAAGGCGCCAGTACGGTCGCCAGGAAGGACATATAGATATAGAACACCATCTGGAAGCGGTTGCTCATATCCAGTGCCTCCAGCCCTCCAGACAGGACGTTCACGAACTTCGCGGCGTTCAGTGCGCAAATGCCGCTGATAAGGACAGCGAAAAGCACCATTTCGACCCGCAGGTGCCGGGCGAAGGTCCGCACGCCATAGATGACGGTGACCACCATGGCCAGGAATGCCAGTGCCGACAAACCTGAAAGCATGGCGTAGCGGGCCACCGGCCCGAGCGTCCACTGCACCAGCACCTGAAGGGCGGAGTAGGCCAGCGCCAGCGTGATCAGCGGTCGCCACAGCGGCGCAGGACGGTCGAAAAAGCGCATGGCGCCCACCCAGTAAACAGCCGGCGCACAGAGGGTCAGCGTATGGTTGACCACGCCCATCATGTTCCAGCCCGGCGGTCCGCCCAGCAGTTGCAGGACGTAGGCCGTGCCCAGCAGCAGGTTGCCGACGGCGAAAGCATCCATGCCCAGCTTCCTGCCCTGCAAGCGCGCGCCGATCAGCAGGAACATTCCGCCAAAGCACAGCAAATGCACGCACAGCATGCCGACGATGACGGTTGCAACCATGAATTGGGGTAGGTGAAAAGGTGCTGTTCGGGTCTGGGTGGATAGGCTGTTGCGAATGCTAACCCAGGCGCACAGCCGTGTGCTGATCAAGGCTTTGGTGACCAACGGCCCCTACAGGTTGATCAAAATGCTATTGATATAAGAGCTACTCACGCTTGCTGGTAAAGCGTTATCGCCTGAAAACACTCATACTTCTTCAACGACTCGCCCGCACCGGTTACATTCGGTTCATCCCCGTTTCAAGTCCCCGCGCCGCGCATGTCACCCCACACCTTTCTCTGGCACGACTACGAAACTTTCGGCGCCAACACGCGGCGCGACCGGCCGGCGCAGTTTGCGGCCATCCGCACCGATGCCGAGCTGAACGAGATCGGCGAGCCGGTCATGCTGTATTGCAAGCCGGCGAATGACTACCTGCCCGACCCGCAATCGTGCCTTATCACCGGTATCACGCCGCAGGTGGCGTGGGAGCGTGGCGTGCCCGAGCGTGAATTTGCCGCGCGCATCGAGGCCGAGATGGCGCGGCCCGGCACCATCGGCGTGGGCTACAACACCATCCGCTTCGACGACGAAATCACGCGCTTCATGTTCTGGCGCAACCTCATCGACCCCTATGCGCGCGAGTGGCAGAACCAGTGTGGCCGCTGGGACCTGCTCGACGTGGTGCGCCTGGCCTATGCGCTGCGGCCCGACGGGATCGTGTGGCCGACCAAGGAAGACGGCTCGCAGAGCTTCAAGCTGGAGCACCTGACCCAGGCCAACGGTCTTCAGCACGAGGCCGCGCACGATGCGCTGTCGGACGTGCGCGCCACCATAGCCTTGGCGCGGCTGCTGCGCCAGCACAACCCCCGGCTGTTCGACTTCGCCTTCAGCCTGCACAAGAAGGACCGCGTGGCCGCCGAGCTGCGCCTGCCCGCCACCGCGCAGACGGCGCGGCCCTTCCTGCATGTGTCGGGCATGTTCCCGGCCGAACGCGGCTGCCTGGCCGTGATGTGGCCGCTGGCCAGCCACCCCACGAACAAGAACGAGATCATTGCCTGGGACCTCGCGCACGACCCGCGCGAACTGGCACTGCTTGACACCGACACGCTGCGCCTGCGCATGTTCACGCGCGCGGCCGACCTGCCCGAGGGCGTCACGCGCCTGCCCATCAAGACGGTGCACCTGAACAAGTCGCCCATGGTGGTGGGCAATGTGAACACGCTCACGCCCGCGCTGGCCCAGCGCTGGGGCATCGACCTGGCGCAGGCGGCGGCGCATGCCGAGGTGGCCCGCGCGCTGCCCGACATGAGCGCCATCTGGCCGGCGGTGTTCGCCCGCCCGCAGGAGCCTGCCCCCGACGTGGAGCAGGACCTGTACGGCGGCTTCGTCGGCAATAACGACCGCCGCCGCCTCAACGACCTGCGCAGCATGACCGGCGAGCAGCTCGCTCGCAGCCGCGCTGCGTTTGACGACCCGCGCCTGGACGAGATTCTCTGGCGCTACCGCGCCCGCAACTTCCCGGCCACGCTCACGCCCGAGGAGGCCGAGCGCTGGGAGGCACACCGCCGCGCCTGCCTGTTCGACGGGGCGGGGGGCGCGCGCACCGTGGACCAGCTGTTCACCGAGATCGACCAGCTCTCCGAAACCGCCGACGAGCGCGCCGAAACCATCCTGGGCGCGCTGTACGACTGGGCGGAGACCATCGCACCGGAGCACTGAAAAGAAATGAACACCCCCCTGAGGCGCTTCGCGCCTTCCCCCCTCTCTTGCTGCGCGTTGCTGCGCGGAGGGGGGACGACGCCAGCGCGGCGGGGCGGCCCTTGCGCGGCGTCTGCGGGCCTGGGCCGCGCTAGGTTGGGGCGCTGTGGGAAGCGCTGCGCGCGGTGGAGCCACGAATATGACTGAAGCACTGCCACCAACCAGTATCGGCAAATACCGCATCGAACGCGAGATCGGCCGCGGCGCCAGCGGCGTGGTGTACCTGGGGCTGGACGGTTTCCGGGGTCGGCGCGTGGCCATCAAGCAGATGCACGCGCACCTGCTGGCCGACCCGGCGCAGGCCCAGCGCTACCGCCGCCTGCTGCGCAACGAGGCCGCGCTGGCGGGTCGCCTGCGCCACCCGCACATCGTGCGCCTGCTCGATGCGGACGAGGAGGCCACGCCACCCTACCTGGTGCTCGAATACGTGCAGGGCCGCCCGCTGTCGGACTTCGCCAAGGCAGACGCCCTGCTGCCCGTGGCCCAGGTACTGGACATCGCCTTCAAGTGCGGCCATGCGCTGGAGCACGCCCAGCGCCAGGGCCTGGTGCACCGCGACATCAAGCCCGCCAATATCCTGCTCACGGACGACGGCGAGATCAAGCTGCTCGACTTCGGCGCCGCGCTCTCGGTGCGCAGCGAGGCCACGCAGCTCGCGGGCCTGGTGGGCTCGCCCTCGTACATGTCGCCCGAACAGGTGCGCGAGGAGCCGCTCACGCACCACAGCGACATGTTCTCGCTCGCCGTGGTGGTGTACGAGCTGCTCACCGGCCGCCGCCCGTTCGACGGCGATACCGACTTCGCCACGCTCTACCGCATCGGCCACGACGAACCGGTGCCGCCCAGCCTGCTGAGGCCCGCCTTGCCCGAGGCACTGGACCGCTGGCTGCTGCGCGCGCTGGCCAAGCCCGCCGCGCAGCGCTACCCCACCTGGACGGACTGGAGCGACGCCCTCATGGTGCTGAACCAGAGCCTGCCGCGCCAGCGCTCGCAGGACACGGAGACCGAACGCTTCGCGTGCCTGCGCTCGCTGCCGTTCTTCGCCGACTTCCACGACGTGGTGCTGTGGGAGCTGATGCGCCTGGGCAAGTGGCGGCGTCTGGAGCGCGGCACTGTGCTGATGCGCGAGAACACGCCGGGCGACTCGTTCTGCATCCTCATCGAAGGGCAAGTGGCTGTGAGCCGCCAGGGCTGGAACCTCAGTACCCTCGGCCCGGGCGTGACGCTGGGCGAGATGACCTACCTGCGCCCCGAGAACAAGCTGCGCACGGCCACCGCCGTGGCCGAGACCGACGTGCTGGTGCTCAAGATCCGCAACCCCGCGCTGCGCGAGGCATCGGAGGACCTGCAGTCGCGCTTCGACAAGGCCTTCATCAAGCTGCTGGTGGGCCGGTTGATCGCCACCAATGAGCAGCTGGCCGAATGGGAACTGGTGGCCGCTCCGCCTTCGGAGCATTCTTCCTGATTTGCTATTTTATTGATAGCTGCAAGCGCTTTTCAATAAAGCGTCTGAGGCTGATTTGATGTGAGTTGTGCGGGGTCATTGCGCTGGCGCGGGCGGCGGCAACGGCGCGGCTGGGCGGCAGTGGTAATCTACAGGGTTCGGCCGGGTTCTCCGCAGTGTGGTTTTCCCTGGGTTTCCCGGTACTTCAAGCCGCGCCTGAGCGCGCATCAACACCAAGAAAGAACGCAACCATGGGCGCGCAGTGGAAAGCAAAAGGCAAGGCACAGGTGGCTGACGCCAAGGGCAAGCTGTTTGGCAAGCTGGTCAAGGAAATTCAGGTGGCGGCCCGCAGTGGCGCCGACCCGGCCAGCAACGCGCGTTTGCGCCTGGTGGTGGAGCAGGCGCGCAAGGTGTCCATGCCCAAGGACACGCTGGAGCGTGCCATCAAGAAAGGCGCCGGCATTGGCGGCGAGGCCGTGCACTACGAGCACGTCATCTACGAAGGCTTTGCCCCGCACCAGGTGGCGGTGATGGTGGAGTGCCTGACGGACAACGTCAAGCGCACGGCCCCTGAGATGCGGGTGCTGTTCCGCAAGGGACAACTGGGCACCTCGGGTTCGGTGGCCTGGGACTTCGACCATGTCGGCATGATTGAAGCCGAGCCCGCCGTTGCCGGGGCCGACCCCGAGGAAGCCGCCATTGAAGCAGGTGCGCAGGATTTCGAGCCGGGTGAGGAGGAGGGCAGCACCCTGTTCATCACCGAAGCGGCCGATCTGGATCTGGTCAGCCGTGCCTTGCCGGCGCACGGGTTTACCGTGCTCTCGGCCAAGCTGGGCTACAAGCCCAAAAACCCGGTGGACCCTGCCAGCCTGAGCTCCGAGCAGCTGGAAGAGGTGGAAGCCTTTCTGGCGGCCATCGACGCCAACGACGACGTGCAGAACATGTTCGTGGCGCTGGCCGGTTAAGCCTTTGCCTCACTTCACCAAGGCATGACGGACCACTACGCCGCCCTCGGGCTGGGGGCCAGCGCGACGCTGGCCGACATCAAGAAGGCCTTTCGGCAGAAGGCCTCGTTCTACCACCCGGACCGCAACGACGCCGCCGACGCCGCACGCCGCTTTCAGGCTGTGCAGAAGGCCTACGAGGTGCTGTCGGACGAAACCGCCCGCCAGGCTTATGACGATAACCGCCGCCGCAATCTGCTTGACGACCCGCTGCACACCGCGCAGGAAATCTGGCAGGCCTATACCCGGAACATTCTTTCTCCGTGAACCTGTCCCCCTACTTTGACGACCTGCGCACGGCCTACCAGGCCGAGCTGGATGACCTGGCACAAGACTCCGAAGGCAACGACGTGCTGCGCCGGCGCCTGCAGCAAAAGCGCGCAGAAATCGGCTTTCTGGTGCAGATGATGGACCTGAGCCCCGAGATGGTGGCTGTGGTTTTCCACCAGGGCTTTCGCTTTCACCAGCCCCGGGTGCTGGAGCATCTCCTGCGCCAGCAGCCCGAAGACCTGCCCGCGTGGGGCAGCCTGTCGGAGGCCATCACCCTGGAGCCCTGGGCGCACAGCCTGGCGCAGACGGTGCTGCGCGAGCCGCAGGGTGGCACCTTCATGGCGGTGGCAGCGGGGCTGGAATACCTGCACCAGCATGCCCGCCTGGCCGCGCACGCCGGCTCGGGCCATGACGCCGCAGACGCAGACGACGGAGAAACTCCCGAGCACGACGACGATTACGACGCCCTCAGCGCCGACGACGCGCTGGAACCGCAAGACAGCCGCAGCCGCGAGGAGGCCAGCGCCGACTGGCTGGCCGGCGTGGGCTTTGACCGGAAAGACTGAATCCATGAACCACCTGGCCTTGATTACGCAGACCACCAGCCTGATTGCGGCGGGCGACATCGTGGGCGCCGAAGCGGCGCTGGCCGATCTGGCCGACACCGAAGGCGACAACGCCCTGATGGTGGTGCTCGACCAGCTGGCGCCCAAGGACATTCTGGCCGTGATGCGCGAGTACGACGAGTCCAAGGCGTCGGTGGTCAACATGCTCGTCACGCCCCAGCAGTTCGCGCGTGCCATGGTGCTGGAGAAACAGTACAAAGACCTCACGCACACGCACCTGCGCAGCATGGTGAACGCGGTGATCTTCCGCGACGATGCCGACCCGGTGGAGTTTCTGAACGCCATCGGTGACCTGGAAGGCGGCAGCGAGGCCCTGGCCAACTATTTCGCCGAGAAATGGAGCCGGGTGGAGGCGTTTGCACGCACCGGCCACTTTGATGCGACCGAGGACGATGGCGCCATGCTGACCGAGGACCAGCTCCTGGGTTCGGCCTATGTGCAGCCGCGCATCGATCTGGAAGAGGTGGCCGACCGCGACTGGATGCACCTGGCCTGGCTGCTGCGCTACGAATGCCGCGACCTGTTCATCGAAACCCTGCTGGTGCTGCGCGCCAAGGCCCGTGCCTTCGACCTGGGCCTGGAGGAGAGCGAGGAGCCCGCCGAGGAGGACGATGGCAAGTTTGAAACCAGCGATACCGACCGGGGCAAGGCCACGCCGGCCGCCCGCGTGTCCGACGAAGAATCGGCGATTTGATATGGACACCCCCCTGAGTCGCTGCGCTCCTTCCCCCCGCTCTCGCTTCGCTGCGCTGCGCGGGCAGGGGGACGACGCCCTCGCTGCGGGGCGGCCCTTGCTCGGCGTCCCGCGCCTGGGCTGCGCCAGTTCCACGGGCCCACGCGCTTCTCCTCTGGAGTTTTTGGCATGACGGAGTCCACCTCTGCCGCACTGCAACTGCACGACGCACGCCCGTTCTTCGACAAGGCCCTGGCCCATGGCGTGCAGCACGGCATCATCGACGCCGCGCGGCTGGCCGCCATCCAGGCGGACGGGCCCAAGGGCATCGTTCAAATTGCCCGCTACTTCGGCAGCGAATTCTTGCGCCCCGAGCTGGAAAAGGCCCGGGACCGCATGGTCAACCTCATCAGCCTGTACCTGCTGGAGACCACGGGCGGCGACCTGCACGAGGCAGCCGTGTCGCTGCGTGACCACTCGCTGCTGTCGCGCTCCAAGGGCGGCTCGGACATGCTCAAGCGCCTGATTGCGTTGCCCGAGCACAGCAACTTTGCCCTGGCGGGCCACGCCGGTGCCGAGACCCCGCAGCTGGCGCAGTGGTCGCTGCGCAGCCATGCCGACTACCGGGCCGAGCTGGCCCGGCGCAGCCAGATCACCCAGGCCATGGACGCTGCTCTGTGGCTGGCCGGGCAGCACGGGCTGGAGCAGGACGCACTGGAAGAGGCGGGCGCCGACGCCGAGGCCGTGATCCGTGCGGGCCTGCTGTGGCAGGCCCTGGCGCCCCAGGCGCATGAATGGCCCCATGCCGTTGCACTCGAAAAACGCGTTACGGCCCTGCGCAAGAAGAAAACGCCCTCCAGCGCCTCGGTGGTGCTGCCACCGGGCCTGCCGGACGATCTGCGCGATGCCGTGCAAGCCCACTGTGCCAGCGTGCAGGCCGACCTGGCCCGGCTGCTGGATGGCGCCACCGTGCTGCGTGCACTGCTGCGCCCCACGGGGGCCTTCCGCGCGCGCTACTTTCTGCAGGACGACCCGCTGGCCGAGGTGGACGACTACCTGCGCCGCCCGGATGACCACGAAGAGGGCGAGCCACCCCGGCCCGCCAGCAAGACCTGGATTCGCGCCACGCAGGGTAACGAGGACGAGCATTCGCTGCTGACCCTGTTTTTGTGCCTGGCCGTGGGCATGCCCAAGAAGACCCTGCTGACCGAAAAAACCGCTGCCAGCCTGGTGCGCAAGCTCCGCAAGAGCGGGCTGCAGCCCGCGCTGGCCACGGACTTTATCCGCAGCCATGCCCCCGGGGCGCACCAGGATGGCTATTGCGCGCTGTGGAGCAGTTTTGTGCAGGAGTCGCAGGCCACGCTGTGCAGTGACCGGGACTACCAGTTGCACGACGCCTTGGCGCTGCTGCGCCGCGAATGCCATGTGGTGGGCTGAACCCTGATGAAAGAACCGATGGAAACCTTGCATCTCCCCCTGTTGCGGCGCACGGGCGCCGTGCTAGTGGCCCTGGGCTTGTTCGCCTTCGCGGGCTCGGCAATCGGGCTGCTGCCGGGCATGGCCTATGCCATCGGCCTCGGCCTGGGGCCCGTGGTGGCGGGTGTTCTTTTGTGGAGCGGCAGCCTGCGCACGGCGCAGGGGGTGCGCTGGTGCGCCGCGCTGCTGCTGGCCGCAGGCCTGAGCCTGCTGTTCTTTCTGCCGCTGATGCAGCCGTTCAGCCTCACCTTCACCCAGTTGCGTCTTGGTCAGGGCCCCTCGTGGACACTGCTGGCCGGCGCGTTGCTGGGAGTGCTGCTGCTGGGCTGGATTGTCTGGCAGCTGGGGCGTGCGCCCATCCCTGCCGCCCGCGCCGAAGCGGGCCAGAAACAGCGCGACATGCGCATTCCGGCGGCTGCGGGGGTGGTGCTGGTGGTGGCCCTGGGCGCTTTCATGGTCGCCATGCGCGTGGGGCCTGCGGCCCAGCAGGCCCGGTCACTGGCCGAGCAGGCGGTGGGCGAAGGCTACCGCTTCCACATCACCTGGCTCAGCCGTGTACGCACGGGCACGGCGACCCAGGTGTCGGCGCAGGTGACTGCCTGGAACGAGAGCGAGATCCGGCGGATTCCCGTACAGTGGGTGGCACCATGACGTGGAGTGCTCCTGCGGCACTGTCCAGCTGTTCTTGATGGCGTGTGCCGTTGAGATGCTGCGTTCCGGCGTTTCGTTTTTCCTTCCATCTTGCACAGCCCCACACTTCTGATTCTCGCGGCCATTCTGTTGGTGATGGTGACCACCGTGCTGTACGCCGTGTGGTACTTCAACCGGCAGATTCCAGGCCTGTGGCTGTGGACGCTGTCCTACCTGTTCGGGGCGCTTTTCAGCGTTCATCTGCTGCTGCGCGAACACCTGCCCGAGGTTGTGTCGGTGATCCTGGCGCAGGGTTCGGTGTCAATCGCGGGCTATCTGTGCCTGCTGGGTGGCCGCGCCTACATGGGGCGGGGGCGGCTGTGGCACGGCTATGGGGTGGGAGTCATTGCCTTCCTGGTGGGGGCTTCGGTGTACTTCACCGTGGTGCAGCCGGACGTGGGTCTGCGCTTTCTGCTTGCCAGCCTGGGGGTGGGCGGGTTCTACCTGCTGACCGCGCGCACCCTGGCCCACGGCGGCATGCAGGCCTATCCGGCGCGCTATCTGCTGGCCATTGCGGCCGCCACCCATGGGGTGTTTGTGCTGCTGCGGCCCCTGCTGTTCCGGCTGGGGGGTGTGCTTGCGCCCGATACCGATCTGATCCAGACCCTCTCCCAGTTCGTCATCCTGGAGGCCGTCGTCGCTCTGGTGCTGATCGCGTTCTGCATCCTGATGCTGGCCAACGAGTTCACCACCACGGCGTTGCGGCGTCTGGCGGAAATGGATCCACTCACCAGCGTTTTCAATCGCCGGGCCTTCCTGACCCTGCTGGACAAGGCCATCAGTCAGGCCCAGCGGGTGCAGTCCGGACTGCATGTGCTGGTGATCGACCTGGACCATTTCAAGCGCATCAACGACACCTGGGGCCACAAGTGCGGCGACGATGTGCTGCGCCACTTCGTGGGGCTTGCTGCTGCGTGCCTGCGCAACGAGGACGTGATGGGGCGCCTGGGGGGCGAGGAGTTCGCCATTGTGCTGCCGGGCGCTGGTGCCGAAGGGGCTGCCGCGGTGGCGGAACGTTTGCGTACCCTGGTGGCCAGCCAGCCCGTGATGACGGAGCATGGCCCGATCGCCCTGACGGTGAGCGTGGGAGTGACGCAGTGCGTCGCGGGTGAATCGTCCGGGGCGGCGCTGCAGCGGGCCGATCAGGCCATGTACCGGGCCAAGGAGCTGGGCCGCAACCAGGTGCACCTGCAGGAGGCGCCCACTGCCGTGGTTGCAGGGTAGTTTGCTATTTAAAATATAGCTACTGGCGCTTGATGGACAAGCGTTTCAGCTCATTTTCCCTGTTTTTTTTGGGCGGATTCAAGCGGCCAGGAACTCCACGCTCTCGGGGCGTCCGTGCAGGGCGAGGCGGGCCACAGGCGCCGGGCTGCTGGCCACCTGTCTGCCGCGCCGGAACACCGCCAGCCGCGTCGCGCGAAGACGGATCGCCTCGACGGCATCGCGCGCATGCAGCAGCACGAAGTCGGCATGGCAGCCCGCTTCCAGTCCATAGCCTTCCAGCCCCAGCAGCCGGGCCGGGTGGGTGGTGATGGCTTCGAAGCACTGGCGCATGGCGGCCTGGCTGGTCATCTGGCCCACGTGCAGGCCCATGTGGGCCACCTCCAGCATGTCGGCGCTGCCCAGGCCATACCAGGGGTCCATCACGCAGTCCTGGCCGAAGGCCACGGTGAGGCCTGCGGCCAGCAGTTCGGGCACGCGCGTCATGCCCCGGCGCCTGGGGTAGCTGTCGTGGCGGCCCTGGAGGGTGATGTTGATCAGCGGGTTGGCCACCACGCCGAGCTGCGCCTCGGCCATCAGCGGGATCAGCTTGCTCACGTAGTAGTTGTCCATGCTGTGCATGGAGGTGAGGTGCGAGCCCGTCACGCGGCCCTGCAGGCCCAGGCGCTGGGTCTCGAAAGCCAGGGTTTCCACATGGCGCGAGTGCGGGTCGTCGGATTCGTCGCAGTGCATGTCCACGCGCTTGCCCTGCGCGGCGGCCAGTTCGCACAGGATGCGGATGCTCTCGGCGCCCAGGGCCTGGGTGCGTTCGAAATGCGGGATGCCGCCCACCACGTCCACGCCCAGGTTCAGCGCATGCTTGAGGTTGTCGAGGCCGCCGGGTGCACGCAGCACGCCGTCTTGTGGGAAGGCCACGAGTTGCAGGTCGAGGTAGGGCGCAACGCGCTGCTTCACCTCCAGCAGGGCCTGCACGGGCAACAGGCTGGGGTGGCTGGTGTCGACGTGGCTGCGAAGGGCCAGCAACCCGCGCGCCACGGCCATGTCGCAGTACTGCAAGGCGCGCTGCACGATGGCGTCGTGCATCAGCGTGGGTTTGAGTTCGCCCCACAGGGCAATGCCTTCGAGCAGCGTGCCGCTTTCGTTCACGCGCGGCTGGCCGTAGGTCAGGGCCGAATCGAGGTGGAAATGCGCATCGACAAAGGGCGGGCTGACCAGCAGCCCATGGGCGTCGAGCGTTTCGTGGGCGGGGGCAGCAAGCCCTTCGGTCACCTCGATGATGCGGCCATCCTGGATGGCGATGGACATGCGGGTGCGGCCATCGGGCAGCGTGGCGTTGCGGACAAGCAGGTCAAGCATGGGAGGGCGGCGCGGTGGTGAAAGAGTCCCGAGAATAATCGCCCGGGACTTGGCAGGCCAGCCGGAAACCGACGCAAGGGGCATCGACATGCAGCTATGCTGCGGCTTTCATCTCCCAAGGGGTTGGCCCATGCAGTTTGGCTACACCATTCTTTACGTCGAGGACGTACCCGCAACGATTGCCTTTTATGAAAACGCCTTCGGCCTGCGGCGGCGCTTTGTGCATGAATCGGGCGATTTTGCCGAACTGGATACGGGGGCGACGGCGCTCGCATTCTCATCGCTGCGCCTGATGACGGAGCTGGGCAAGCACCCGCAGCGGGCATCGGCCAGTGCGCCGTGCTTCGAGATTGCCTTCACCACGCCCGACGTGGAAGCCGCAGTGCAGAAGGCCCTGGCGGCGGGTGCGCGGCTGATCCAGGCCCCTGAGCACATGCCCTGGGGCCAGACAGTGGCGTATGTGGCTGACCTCAACGATGCACTGGTGGAGTTGTGCACCCCCGTCGCTCCACCCGCCAAAGCATGAGCCTCAATGAGATTTTGCTACTATAAATATAGCTTCCAGCGCTTTATGGATAAGCGCTGAAGCCGTATTTTCTTATAAATTTCGCAGCGTCAGAAATCCATCACCAGAGACACATGGCCGCTGCGCCCGGGCTGGGTGTAGGCGTCGTTGGTGGTCGAGGCTGCCGCCAGGCCGTAAACGTCGGGCCACATCCAGTATTTGCGGTTGGTGAGGTTGTGCACCGCGAAGTTCAGGCGCATGTCCTTGCGCAGGCGCCACTGCACCGACAGGTCGAGCGTGGTGGCCGACGGAATGGTGAACTGCGTGTTGGGCAGCTTGACGGACGACGCGCTGTCGATGTCCTTGGCTGTCTTGGCGGCATGGTGGCGCATGTCCATGCGCAGGCCCCAGGCGGCGGTGTCGTACTTCAGGCCCAGCGCCAGCTGCGCCGGGTCCACCGAGTTGATGGGCATGCCGGTGGCACGGTTCACGCCGCGCGCCTTGCCGTACGAGAACGGGGTGGCCAGGCGCCCGCCCGCCACGCGGCCCCAGTCGTACTGGCCCTTGACCTCGAAGCCGTGGATACGGGCGCGCTCGGTGTTGATGGTCTGGAAGATGCGCGGGTCGGCCGCCGTGCCCGTGCCGCGGATGAGCACGGTGTCCATGATGAGGTTGGAGTAGTTGCTGGAGAAGGCCGCCACGTCCAGGCTCAGGCGCTCCAGCCGTCCGCGCACGCCCACTTCAAAACCCCGGCTCTTTTCGGGCTTGAGGTCGGGGTTGGGGATGATGATGACCTGCTCGGCCATGTTCTCGTAGTAGCCGTTGACCTGGCCCGCGTCGGGGGCACGAAAGCCGGCGGAATACTGGCTGAAAACGCTCCATTGCGGCGTGGCGCGGTACAGCACGCCGATCTTGGGCGAGAGCGCCGAGCCCGAGAGCGACTGCCCCGGCTGCTTGGCGGGTGGGTAGAAGCCCGCCTGGCTGGTGACGTCGAGCGCGAAATGGTCGTAGCGCAGGCCGGGCGTCAGGCTCCAGTCGCCGTGCACCGATTCGTCCTGCACATAGAGCGCGCTGGTGGTCTCGCGCGTGTCGGGGAAGCGCTTGAGCGGAAAAACCTCGGGCGGCAGCGGCGCCAGGCCGGTGTAGAGGTTGGTGATGTCGCTGCGCACATGGTCCAGCCCGTAGGTGACCTTGTGTGCCCAGCCGCCGCTGCGCAGTATTTTGTCGGCCTGCAGGCCTGCCTGCCAGGTGCGCTCGGCGTAGGAGTTGTCGCGCACGCGCAGGGGCAGGGTATTGCGCACGCTGGTGCCCACCTGGCGCGATTGCGCATCCTGGAAGGCAATGACGGTGCGTACATGGTCCGCCCAGTCCACACCCAGGCCGAAGCGGGCATCCCAGGTGAGGCGGTTGCGCTCCATCGAGCGCGAGGAATACTCGTCCACGATGGCGCCGGCAATCTGCGCCGGTGTGCCGGTCAGGGGCAGGGGGTTGCGGCTGGAGAGCAGATCCACGTCGGACTTCTTCTGCACATGCTCCAGCGTGAACACATGGCGCTGCGTGGAGTGGGGGCGCAGCACGATCTTGCCGAGCACGGCGTTGTCCCGGTCGTCCTGCGGGTTGGGGCGGGTGCGGTTGAGGTTGGGCTCATCGTTGGTGCCCATGTTGTCCACGGCATGGGCGCCGCGCGTGGTGGCGGTCAGCATCCACTGCAGGCTGTCGCTGGCCCTGCCTGCCACGGTGCCTGCCAGCGTGTGGCCGTTGTCGTCGCCGCTCCAGCCTGCCGCAATGCGGCCGCCCAGGGTTTTGGGTGGCTCGCCCTTGCCGACGGCCAGGAAGTCGGCCGGTTCGTGCGTGATGAAGTTGACCAGCCCCGCCATGCCGTCGGAGCCGTACAGGGCCGACGCCGGGCCGCGCACGACTTCGATGCGCTTGAGCAGTTCGAGCGAGAGGTATTCGCGGTCGAAGGTGGTGGTGCGGAAGGCGTAGCTGCGCGGCATGCGCACACCATCTGTCATCAGCAGCACCCGGTTGCCGCCCAGGCCCCGGATGTTGATGCCCACGTTGCCGTCACGCCCGGCGCTGGCGGTGGTGCCGCCCACGGCAAAACGGGCCGGCGAGCGTTTGACCGAGGCGTTGGGCAGATCCTGCAGGGCCTCGCGCAGGGTGCGGCTTTGCTGGTTACTCAGGGTGGTGGCGTTGATCACGTCGTAGGACAGCGGCAGGTCGTCTGCCGCCTGTTCCTGGCGCGAGCCGCTCACCACCACCTCGGGCAGTGCCGCATGGGCCCCCTGGGGGGCCGCGCCTTGGGCTTGCGCCGGAGCCATGTGCAGGCAGGCCAGCGAAACCAGGGCGGCCAGGGTGCGCAGCGTGGGGTGGTGGATGGAGTCCGCGGGCAGGGTCTGGAAGGTGGGCATGGTATGTATTCGTTGTGGGACTGTGGCGGTCATGCCAGGATATTCCGCATTGGCAGCCGATGCCGCGCGGTCAGGCGGCTCGATCCGACCAACTCAGGGTGCGGCTACTGTTTTTTGGCCAGCGCGCTTTGCATGCGTGCGTCGTCCAGGTTTTCCTGGGTCATCTTGGCATCTTCGGAGCCCGGTTCCAGGAGGGAAAGCAGTTTTTCCCACTCTTTTGCCGCGCCGTCGAAGTCGGCCAGCTGGTAGGCGGCCACGCCGGACATCATGAGCGCACTGGGATGCTCAGGATCGACCTTCAGGGCCTGCCGGATCAGCTCCACGGGGCGGCCTTCCATGCGGTTGCCTGCCCGCAGGGCCAGCAGCTCGGCATAGTCCACCAGCAGGTCGGGGTGGTTGCTGATGGCGTCGCTGGCCTTGCCGTAGGCCTGTTCGGCTTCGTCCAGGCGGCCCATCACCTTGTAGGAGCGCGCCAGCATGGCCCAGCCCTGGGGGTTGTCCGGGTTGGCTTTGAGCTTGGCGGCCAGGGATTCAACCATCTGGATGACCTGTTCGTTGGCGGCGGCCTGGGCGGCGGCGGGGTTCAGTGCTGCGGGATTTCCCAGCCAGTAGTACATGCCTGCGGCGCCCAGAGGCAGCACCAGGGCCAGAATGGCCGAGGTGCGCCGTGGGCTCCAGAATGTGGGGGCCTGGGCGGTGGCGGGTGCTGCGGGCTCCGCGGTGTCGTCGAGCAGGCGCAGCTGCAGTTCGTCACGGGTGGTTTCATGGTCGGCCGGGCTGATGGCGCCACTGGCCAGGTCGCGGTCGAGGGCCTCAAGCTGGTCGCGGTAGATGGCGGCGTTCAGGCGCTGGCTGGAGACGCCGTCCTGGGGCGCGGGGCGCAGCAGGGGCCACACGACCCAGACCACGATCAATACGGTCAGGACCGCTGCGAGGGCAATAAAGAGGCTCATGAAAGGTTGTCCGGGTCGTGCAGGAGTGACTGTGCCTTGGCGCGCTGGGCCTCGTCGATGGGCGGGGGGGCTTCACTGCGCTGGCTTGCGCGCACCATGCGCACCAGCACGATGACGGCGCCCACCAGCAGGACGAAAGGCCCGAACCAGAGCAGCCAGGTCACGGGATTGACGGGCGGGCGGTAGCGCACGAAGTCGCCGTAGCGGCTGACCATGAAGTCCATGATCTCGGTGTCGCTTTTCCCCGATTGGATGAGGGAGCGGATTTCACGCTTGAGGTCCATGGCCAGATCGGCCCGCGAGCCCGCCAGCGACTCGTTCTGGCAGACCAGGCAGCGCAGTTCTTCGGAGATGGACACCATACGTTTTTCCACCACCGGATCGTCTGCCAGGGGCGGGGCCTCGCTGGCGTGGGCAGCCAAGGCGCATTGCAGCGCAAGCAGCAGGGCGAGCCAGAGTTTCATTTTTGCAGTTCCCGTGCCAGCGGCAGGATGGTCTTGAGCAGGGCCTCTTCGGTGACCGGGCCGATTTGCTTGTGGCGTATCTTGCCTTCCTTGTCGATGAGGAAGGTTTCCGGCACGCCATACACGCCGAAGTCGATGCCGATGCGGCCATCCTGGTCGATCACGGAAAGGTCATAGGGGTCGCCGTGCCGGGCCAGCCACTTGATGCCATTGGCGGGCTGGTCCTTGTAGTTCAGGCCGACGAGGGGGATGTTCTTGTTCTTGGCAAAAGCCACGAGGATGGGGTGTTCGTCCAGGCAGGCTGTGCACCACGATGCCCAGACGTTGAGCAGCCACACCTGGCCGCGCATCTCCTGCGCGGCAAACTGCTTTTCTGGCGTGTGCAGCACCGGGGCCGTGAACATCGGTGCGTCTTTGCCGATCAGTGGCGACGGCACGACACGGGGGTCGCGCGTCAGGCCGATGGCGAGAAACACCACCAGGACCAGGAACAGGCCCAGCGGAATCAGGGCCTTTTTCATGCTGCCACACCCGGGATGGCGGAGCGGGCAGCGGCTGTTACCCGCTTCTTGCGGTAGCGGCGGTCCAGTGCCGCCAGGGTGCCGCCCAGGCCCATGAGCAGTGCGCCGCCCCAGATCCAGCTCACGAAGGGCTTGTGGTAGACCCGCATGGCCCAGGCCGGTGCGTCGCCGCCCTGCAGGCGTTCACCCAGGGAGACATACACATCGCGGGTCAGGCCGGTGTCGATGGCGGCTTCCGTCATGGGCATGGTGGAAGAAAAGTAGGTGCGCTTTTCAGGGTGCAGCGTCCGCAGCACCTTGCCGTCGCGGATCAGCTCCACGTCGCCCACGTCGGCGCGGTAGTTGGGGCCGTTGGCCTCGCGGATTCCGGTCAGCTTGAAAGTGTAGCCCCCCACCGAAACGGTGTCGCCCACCGCCATGCGCACATCTTTTTCGGTTTCGTAGCCGGTGACCATGGTGATACCGACTGCGCAGACAGCAATGCCGATGTGGGCAATATGCATGCCCCAGAACGACCAGGGGGTGGATTGCCAGCGGGCGGTGTCCTTGAGCTGCCGTGCGATATGCACCACGGAAGACAGAACGATCCACAGCGCCAGGCTCAGGCCCAGTGCTGCCAGGGCCGACCAGGGGCCCGCCAGCAAGGGCAGGGCGCAGCCCAGAACAACGGACACCAGGGCCGTAGCACCCAGCTTGCGGGTGAGTGCGGCGATGCCGTCGCTCTTCCAGCGGGCAAATGTGCCCACCACCATGAACAGCAGGACGGGCACCATGATGGGCACGAACACGGCGTTGAAGTAGGGCGGGCCGACCGACAGCTTGCCCAGATTCAGCGAATCGACGATCAGCGGGTACAGCGTGCCCAGCAGCACCGTGGCGGCCGCAGTGGCCAGCAGCACGTTGTTGACGAGCAGGAAGGTTTCACGCGAGACCAGCGCAAAAGAGCCGCTGGACCGGACCTTGCTGGCGCGCATGGCAAACAGCGTGAGCGAGCCACCCACCACGACGAACAGGAAGATCAGGATGAACACGCCGCGCCGGGGGTCGGTGGCAAATGCGTGTACCGAGGTCAGCACCCCCGACCGGACAAGGAAGGTGCCCAGCAGGCTGAGCGAGAACGCGGTGATCGCCAGCACAATGGTCCAGTTGCGGAACAGGCCGCGTTTTTCCGTGACCGCCAGCGAGTGGATCAGCGCCACGCTGACCAGCCAGGGCAGGAAGGAGGCGTTTTCCACCGGGTCCCAGAACCACCAGCCGCCCCAGCCCAGTTCGTAATACGCCCACCAGGAGCCAAGAGCGATGCCCAGGGTCAGAAACACCCATGCGGCCGTGGCCCAGGGGCGTGACCAGCGGGCCCAGGCGGCGTCGAGCCGGCCATTGAGCAGCGCCGCGATGGCAAAGGCGAACGGCACGGCCAGGCCCACATAGCCCATGTAGAGCATGGGGGGGTGAAACACCAGGCCGGGGTCTTGCAGCAGCGGGTTGAGGTCGCGCCCGTCGGCGGGGATGTCGATCAGGCGCAGAAACGGGTTCGATGTGACCAGCATGAAGAGCAGGAACCCCACCGCCACCAGGCCCAGAATGCCCAGAACGCGTGCAACCATGGCATCGGGCAACTGGCGCGAGAACAGCGAGACCGCCATCATCCAGGATGTGAGCATGAAGTGCCACAGCAGCAGGGAGCCTTCGTGGCCGCCCCAGACGCCGGCGATGCGGTACATCGCGGGCAGGCTGGAGTTGGAGTGCTGGACCACATACACGACCGAAAAGTCGTTGGTGTAGAACGCGTAGGTGAGGCAGCCGTAGGCCAGGGCGGTCAGCAGCCACAGGGCCTGCGTGCCGGGCCGGGCCAGCGCGATCCATTCGCGGCGGCCGGTCTGTCCGCCCGCCACGGTCAGGATGCCCAGCGCAAGTGCGACGAAGAGTGACAGGATGAGCGCGAAATGGCCAAGTTCGGGAATCATGTTTATTTCAGCGTTTCAATGGTCTTTTGCGCCTGGTCGACCGCATGCTGCGCCTCGGGGGGCATGTAGTTCTCGTCGTGCTTGGCCAGAACCTCGGTGGCGGTGAACAGTCCGTCATCCGCCAGCTTGCCCTGTGCCACGACACCTTTGCCCTCGCGGAAAAGGTCCGGCAGGATGCCGGTGTAGGTGACCTTCATTTCCTGGGCCGTGTCGGTAACGATGAAGCTGACCGTGAGGTCCTTGCGTTCGATGGAGCCTTCCTTGACCATGCCGCCGACCCGGAAGGTACGGTTCTTGGGGGCTTCGCCCGCCGCCACCTGGCTGGGGCTGAAGAAAAACACCAGGTTGCTTTCGAAGGCGTTCAGTACCAGAAAGGCTGCGAGAGACAGGGCTGCCAGCCCGCCCGCAATGATGGCTGCGCGTTTGTGACGTGGTTTCATGATCAGTTGGATTTGGACTCAAGTTCGCTGCGAAGGTTTCGCAGGACATGCTTGCGCTGGCCGCGAATCAGCAGGGATTCGACCAGCATGACCAGGGCGGTCGCGCCAAAGCTGCCCCAGACATACAGGGCATAGCCACCCATGGCGAAAAAATCGGAAACACTATTCCACTGCATTTTTGACCCACTCCGTATGGCGTTCCCGCTCCAAAATGATGTTGCGCACCCGCGCCAGTGCTGCCGCAATCGCATACATCCAGAAGGCCGCCACCATGATCAGCATGCCCCACAACATGGGTGCGGCCATCGAGGGCGCACGGGACAGGGAGACCGAGGCGCCCTGGTGCAGGGTGTTCCACCAGTTGACAGAAAAATAGATGATGGGCACGTTGACCACTCCCACCAGCGCCAGCACGGCGCAGGCCTTGTCGGCCCGGCGGGGGTCGTCAATGCTGGACTGCAAAGCCAGAAAGCCCAGATACAGAAAGAGCAGGATCAGCGTGGAGGTGAGCCGCGCGTCCCAGACCCACCAGGTGCCCCACATGGGCTTGCCCCAGAGCGCGCCCGTCAGCAGCGACAGGAAGGCGAACAGGGCTCCCGTGGGGGCCAGGGCGGCTGCCATCATGCCTGACAGGCGGGTGTTGAACGCCAGGCCGAAGCCCGCCCAGGCGGCCATCACGAGATAGATGAACATCGACATCTGCGATGCCGGAACGTGCACGAAGATGATGCGGTAGCCCTGCCCCTGCTGGGCATCGATGGGTGCGACGAAAAAGGAAATCCACAGCCCTACGCACATCAGCAGGGCAGCGAGGGCGGCAAACCAGGGCCACAGTTTTCCCGCCAGAAAATAGAAACTCTGTGGGGCCGCGTATTTGAACCAGTGGATGCTGTTTGTTTTCATTCCAGAGAAATTTTCAAGGCAGCCGTTGTGGCAAAGGGTGCGAAAAACAGGGCGAGGACCAGCAGTGCTGCCAGCAGGGACAGATGTCCGCTCACGCCCAGGCCGGAGGCGTAGGCTTCCACGGCCCCGGCCCCGAAAATCAGGACGGGGATATAAAGCGGCAGTATCAGCAGCGAAAGCAGAACCCCCGCGCCACGCACGCCCAGGGTCAGCGCGGCGCCAATGCTGCCGACCAGGCTCAATGTAGGGGTGCCCAGCAGCAGCGACAGCATCAGTATGCCCAGCGACGGGCCGTCCAGACCGAACTGCAGCCCCAGGATGGGGGCCATCAGCACGAGCGGCAGGCCTGACAGCAGGAAGTGGGACAGCGCCTTGGCCGCCACCAGCAGGGTCAGCGGCGTGGACGACAACGCCATTTGCTCCAGGGAGCCGTCGGCGTAGTCACTGGCAAACAGTCGCTGAAGAGATAGCATGGCAGCTAGCAGGGCACTCACCCACAGAACACCTGGTGCCATGCGCAACAACAGCGCCGACTCAGGCCCAACCCCCAGTGGAAAAAGGCTGGCAATCACCACGAAAAACATCAGGGGCGTCAGAACCTCGCCTTTCTGGCGCAGTGCCAGCGAGATTTCGCGCCGCAGGATGGCAAGCATGACGCTTCCCAGTCCAATGGGCTTGACTTGTGTCAATTTCATGCGCGCAACTCCAGAATTTGCGCGGGAATCGCTCCGATCTCCACCGGCTGGTGGCTGGTCAGCACCGTCAGGCCGCCATCCTCCAGGTGTTGCGCGATCAATTGCGCCAGCATGCGGATGCCGTCCTCGTCCATGGCCACGAAGGGTTCATCCAGCACCCACAGCCGCGCCGGGCTCAAGGCCAGACGGGAGAGTGCCACGCGCCGTTTCTGGCCTTGGGAAAGGTGGCGGACGATGTGCCCGCCCCGTCCGGCAACGCCGAACCGGGCCAGAATGTCAGGGATCTGTCCGCTGTCTGGCGTAAAACCGCCCAGTGCGGCAGCAAACATGAGGTTTTCCTGTACCGTCATGGATTCCTGCAGCGCGTTGAGGTGTCCCAGGTAGCACAGGTCGCGCTGAAAGATGGTGCGCTCGGTGCGAATGGATGTTCCGTTCCACAGAATGTCGCCGGACTCGACCGGGGCCAGGCCGCAGAGCATGCGCAGCAGGCTGGTCTTGCCGATGCCGTTGGCGCCCGCCACGTGAAGCCAGTGCCCTGAATGCAAGCTGCAGTTGACGCCCTGGAACAGTTGGCGACCGCCTTTGCTGCAACCGAGAGAGTCAAAGCGTAGTGTCGATTCAGATTTCAATTCGTGGCTTTCCGGTCACAAGCTTGCATCTTAAGGGAGCGTGGCGCACGATTCATGCGTACACAGACGGTGATCGGGCAATAGTTGGATTGTGCGTACATTTTTTAACCCTTTGATGTATTTAGGATGCTCATTTAACATAGATCAAGTTCTCAGGAGAGACAGCGCGCCCATAATGGTCTTACTCGGATCGACTTGTTGTAGCCGTCGCCGGGTTTTGAATACCGCCTCTAGGCGGATTGGCTGCAAGGTACCTATGGAGTAAGAACGATGACATTTCCCCGCCTTTCGAGCATTGCTGCAGTGGTGATGCTGACGGGCCTTGCAGTTCCTGCAATGGCTCAAGACAAACCTCAGGCGCCCGCCATGACGGCCGCTGAAAAGGAAACCGCCAAGAAGATCTACTTCGAGCGTTGCGCTGGTTGCCACGGTGTCTTGCGCAAGGGTGCCACCGGCAAGAATCTTGAGCCGCACTGGACCAAGACCGACAAGGACGGCAAGGTCACTGAAGGCGGCATGCTGGCCCTGGGTCAGAACCGTCTGGAGCGCATCATTGGTTACGGTACCGATGGCGGCATGGTGAACTTTGACGACATCCTGACCAAGGAAGAAATCAACCTGATGGCGCGCTACATCCAGAACGTTCCGGATGTGCCGCCCGAGTACAGCTTCAAGGAAACGATGGAATCCTGGAAGGTCATCGTGCCGGTCGACAAGCGTCCGACCAAGCAGATGAACAAGATCAATCTGAAGAACGTGTTCTCGGTCACCCTGCGCGACACGGGTGAAGTGGCTCTGATCGACGGTGATACCAAGGAAATCCGCAGCATCGTGAAGACCGGCTATGCCGTGCACATTTCGCGCCTGTCTGCTTCCGGCCGCTATGTGTACGTGATCGGCCGCGACGGCCGTCTGTCCCTGATCGACCTGTGGATGGAAAAGCCTGATGTGGTTGCCGAGCTCAAGATCGGCTTTGATGCGCGCTCGGTGGATACCTCCAAGTTCAAGGGCTTTGAAGACAAGTACGCCATTGCAGGTTCCTACTGGCCCCCGCAGTACGTGATCATGGACGGCGACACGCTCAAGCCCCTGAAGGTGGTGAGCACCCGTGGCATGACCGTGGACGGCGAATACCACCCCGAGCCCCGCGTGGCTTCCATCGTGGCATCGTTCATCAAGCCTGAGTGGGTGGTCAACATCAAGGAAACCGGCCAGATCCTGCTGGTGGACTACTCGGACATCGAAAACCTGAAGACCACCACCATCGGTTCCGCCAAGTTCCTGCACGACGGCGGCTGGGATGCCTCCAAGCGCTACTTCCTGGTGGCGGCCAACGCCTCCAACAAGATCGCTGCAGTGGATACCAAGACCGGCAAGCTGGCGGCTCTGGTCGATACGGCCAAGATCCCCCACCCTGGCCGTGGCGCGAACTTCGTGCACCCCAAGTTCGGTCCCGTCTGGGCTACCGGCCACCTGGGCGCCGATGTCGTGACGCTGATCTCCACGCCTTCGGAAGATCCGAAGCACAAGCAGTTCAAGCAGTACAACTGGAAGGTTGTTCAGGAAATGAAGCACGTGCCGGGCAACCTGTTCGTGAAGACCCATCCGAAGTCCAAGCACTTCTGGGCTGACGCTCCTCAGAACCCCGACAAGGATCTGGCTGAATCGGTGGCCGTGTGGGACATGGCTGACCTGTCCAAGCCCAAGGCCATCCTGAACGTGGCCAAGGACTCGGGCCTGCCCGAAACCAAGGCTGTGAAGCGCGCTGTGCACCCCGAGTACTCGGCTGACGGCAAGGAAGTCTGGATCTCCCTGTGGGGCGGCAAGACCGACCAGTCCGCCATCGTGGTGTATGACGATGCGACTCTGAAGGTGAAGAAGGTGATCACCGATCCGAAGATGATCACCCCCACCGGCAAGTTCAACGTGTACAACACGCAGCACGACATCTATTGATAGAACAGCCTTGATCTGAGGCATGGATCGAGGGGCGAAAGCCCCTCGATCTGCGCGTCTCCAAAGCGAAAAATGAAGTGGGGAGAGATTTGATGGCTGGAAAACTTGCAACCCTGTGGGCCAAACTCAGAAAACCGAGCGTGAAATATTCGCTGATCGGTCTGCTGTCGACAGGTTTTATCTCCGGCATTCTGTTCTGGGGTGGTTTCAACACCGGGATGGAAGCAACCAACACGATGACGTTCTGTATCTCGTGCCATGAGATGCACGACAACGTCTATCAGGAATACAAAAAGACAATCCACTACAGCAACCGCACGGGTGTTCGTGCGTCGTGCTCGGATTGCCATGTGCCCAAGGACTGGACACACAAGATCATTCGAAAGATCCAGGCCAGCCGAGAGGTGTGGGGCAAGTTGACCGGCACCATCGACACCAAGGAAAAGTTCGAGGCCAAGCGCCTGGTTCTGGCAGAGCGGGAGTGGGCCCGGATGAAGGCCGTGGACTCGCGCGAATGCCGCAACTGCCACAGCTTCGATAGCATGGACACCGAGAAGCAGAAAATGCGCGGTGCCAAGATGCACAAGATCGCCCAGGACGAAAAGCAGACCTGTATCGATTGCCATAAGGGTATTGCGCACACCAAGCCCCAGGGCATGAAGGAAGACGACGAAGACGGAGATCTGTAAGCTTGCGCGGTGACGGCCCGGTTTCGGGCCGTTGCCTGTAGAACACCTACTAGGAGAAATCGATGAAAAAATCCACTGTTTCCATGATGGTTCTGGGCTCGCTGCTGGCCATCGGCTCCCAGGCGGCTTTTGCTGCGCCGGACTGGAGCAAGGTCCCCAAGCGCGACGTCCATGTGTTTCACGCGGGTGTGACACCCATTGAATGGGTGGGCAAACGCTCCAGCCATGGTGGAACGGCTGGTTTGAAGAAGGGTGAAACCTGCGTGGGCTGCCACGAGGAAAAGGGCGCGCTGAACTTCGACTTCAAGCGTCTGGCAAGCAAGGAAATGGAGCCCAAGGGTGCGCCCAAGACCATGAACTATCCCGTTGCCGTGCAGGCCGCCTATGACGCGAGCAATCTGTACATTCGGTTGACGTTCAAGGCCCCCACTGGCGGCGCCGACCAGGGCGACAAGGAAAACGAAGTCAAGGCCACCGTGATGTTCCCTGATGCCAAGGTGCAACTGGCCAACCAGGCAGGCTGCTGGGCTTCTTGCCATGGCGATGCACGCACGATGCCTGACGCCGACGACAAGAAGACCAAGTACACCAAGGAAGGTTCGTTCCAGCTGATGCAATGGAAGAGCGCCAAGGGTGCCAAGGTGGTCAACGGTTCCGTGACGTCTGACCGCAAGATGGACGGCGGTACCCTGGGTGCCCAGGCCGAGGGTGCCAAGGCAGGCGACACGTACACCGTCACCTTCACCAGCAAGAACCCGGGTGAAGGCAAGGCCGTGCCGTTTGGCATTGCCATTCACGGCGACCATGCATCTGGCCGTTTCCACCATGTCTCGCTGGGCTACACGCTGGGCGTGGGCGCCGACGGCGATGTGAAGGCCGTCAAGCAGTAATCTCTGGGCCATGGCAGAGAAACTTACGCTCTCGGCCATGCCTGACACGAAGCGGGTGCTGCTTTTTGCGGCACTTGTTTTTTCCTTGACCGCTTTTTACCCTGTATCTGCGCAGCAGACCGTGGAAGTGGTCATCCAGAATTACCGTTTTGAGCCACCGGAAGTTCGTATTCGTATCGGGGATACGGTTCGGTGGACCAACCAGGAGAAGCGCACCAGCCATTCGGTGCTGTTTTCTCCGGAGCAGGGGGGCGAATCCGAGCGGTTCTTTCCCGGCGAATCCTGGCAGCGTCGGTTTGATGCACCAGGACGCTTCCCTTACTCCTGTGGCCCGCACCCTGAGATGAAGGGTGTCGTGGAAGTGATGGCGCCCTAGAGCCTGCGCCGTCTTTGAAGCAGTTGCGCCCCTGAGCTCGCGCGACTCCTTGTTCCTTACCTGTCAGGACCCCTGGCGGGTTTGCGCTCCAAAATTACTTGAGTTGTTTGCTGGGTTGATTCAGATCATCCCGGACGCTTTTCCTCGACCTATAGTAGGCCTGCCTCGCGGCGGGGGCTAGTTGGCTCGTGAGGCATTGGTCCGTCAAAACGGCGCCAATCAAACAACGAAGTAATACTTGGAGCACTCGATGAAAAACTTGCAACTGAAAAGCGTCTCGGCGGTTTTGCTGACGACGCTTGCGCTCGCTGCTTCCGCGCAAGAGCAGAAGGGCGTGACACCGGCAGAAAAGAACTACCAGGCAGGTACGTCTCCGCTCACGGCCGAACCCATGGTGCAGAGCACCAACCCCAAGGCACCTCCCATGACGCAGGCGGAATTCGATGCCGCCCGCAAGATCTATTTCGAGCGCTGCGCCGGCTGCCATGGCGTGCTGCGCAAGGGGGCCACAGGCAAGCCGCTGACCCCCGATCTGACCGTCGCCAAGGGCACGGACTACCTGAAGGTCTTCATTGCCTACGGCTCGCCGGCCGGCATGCCCAACTGGCAGACCTCGGGCGAATTGACGGAATCCCAGGTGGACCTGATGGCCCGCTACATCCAGCACGAGCCGCCGCAGCCGCCCGAGTGGGGCCTGGCCGATATGAAGGGCACCTGGAAGGTCATGGTAGCCCCGGCGGACCGCCCCAGGAAGAAGATGAACAGCTACAACATCAGCAACATCTTCTCGACCACCTTGCGTGACACCGGCGAAGTGGCGCTGATCGATGGCGACAGCAAGCAGATCATCAGCATCATCAAGACCGGCTATGCGGTGCACATTTCCCGCGTGTCGGCCTCGGGCCGCTACCTGTTCGTGATCGGCCGTGATGGCCGTGTCAACATGGTCGATCTGTGGATGGAAACACCCACTAACGTAGCAGAAATCCGCATCGGCCTAGAAGCGCGCTCGGTGGAGACCTCCAAGTTCAAGGGCTACGAAGACAAGCTCGCCATCGCCGGTGCCTACTGGCCGCCCCAGTTCGTCATCATGAATGGCGACACGCTGGAGCCGCTGAAGATCGTGGCCACCCGAGGCATGACGGTGGATACGCAGGAGTACCACCCCGAGCCGCGCGTGGCCTCCATCGTGGCGTCCCTGCACAAGCCCGAGTTCATCGTGAACGTCAAGGAAACCGGCAAGTCGCTGATGGTGGACTACTCCAACATGAAGTCGCTCAAGGTCACCGAAGTGGGCGTGGCGCGCTATCTGCACGATGGCGGCTGGGACTCCACCAAGCGCTACTTCATGGTAGCCGCCAACCAGAGCAACAAGATTGGCGTCATCGACTCCAAGACCGACACAGTGGCTGCCGTGGTGGACGTGGGCAAGATTCCGCACCCCGGACGCGGCGCCAATTTCAAGCATCCCAAGTACGGTCCTGTGTGGTCCACGGGGCACCTCGGTGACGAGACGGTTTCGCTCATCGGAACCGACCCCGTCAAGCACAAGCAGCATGCCTTCAAGGTGGTGCAGACCCTCAAGGGGCAGGGCGGCGGTTCGCTGTTCCTCAAGAGCCACCCCAAGTCCAAGCACTTGTATGTGGACACCACGCTGAACCCGGATGCGGCGCTGTCGCAGTCGATCGCGGTGTACGACATCAATGATCTGGACAAGGGCTACAAGGTCCTGCCTATCGGCGAGTGGGCTGGGTTGCCCGACGATGGCGGGGGCAAGCGCGTTGTTCAGCCTGAATACAACAAGGCGGGCGATGAGGTCTGGTTCTCGGTGTGGTCCGCCAAGGACAAGGCTTCTGCCATCGTCGTGGTGGATGACAAGACGCTCAAGCTCAAGTCTGTCATCAAGGATCCGCGCCTGATCACGCCGACGGGCAAGTTCAACGTCTACAACACGCAGCACGACGTGTACTGATCGTTCCAGGTGCCCGGACCGGCGGGGCCGGGCGCCCGTTTTTACACCACCCATCCTTGCGGATCGGGTGGTTTTTTTATGGATCGGTGGTGGTGGGCTGAGCCTCCAGCACATCCAGCATTTCCTGGGTCCAGCCGATGGAGGCCTGTTCGTACAGGATCCCTTTCTTGAGGATCATGTGCTGGATCTGCAGCTCGCGCGGTAGCGGCCCGCCCTGCAGAAAGTCGCGCTGCTCGATGGCCTGGTACTGCGCCAGTTTTTCGCGGTGCAAAGCGATCCGGCGCACCAATTCGCCGCGCAGATCGACCTCGCCCAGCGCCGCATCGGCGCGCAGCTTCACCATGAAATCATCGCGCAGGTCCATCGGTGCAGAAGGCTCGCTGGCCCAGCGCGCCAGTTCCGCGCGTCCGGCGGGCAGCACACGGTACTCCCGCTTGCGTGTTTTGCCGGCGTCCGGGGGCGTGCTCGATGCGATCCAGCCCGCCGCTTCCATGCGTGCAAGCTCCCGGTAGATCTGCTGGTGCGTGGCATGCCAGAAATAGCCGATGGACTTGTCGAAACGCCGCGCCAGGTCGTAGCCCGACGTGGATTTTTCCAGCAGAGAGGTGAGGACGGCGTGTGGCAAGGACATACGGTGCAGTCTATCCGGGGATTTTTGTTATGCAACCAGTTGCATAACAAAGTGAACGACCGTACACTTTTGTGCAACTGGTTGCATAGTGCACCATTTTTCCTCTAGCCAACCTTTTTCAAGGAACCGCCATGACCGCCTTTCCCCACATGCTCGCGCCCCTGGACCTGGGCTTCACCACCCTCAAAAACCGCGTGCTCATGGGCTCCATGCACGTGGGGCTGGAGGAGGCCAAGGACGGCTTTGCGCGCATGGCAGCCTTCTACGCCGAGCGCGCTCGGGGTGGCGTGGGCCTGATCGTGACGGGCGGCATCGCCCCGAACGACCGCGCGCGTCCCATGCCCGGCGGCGCCGCCATGACCACGCAGGCGGAGGCCGACAAGCACAAGGTGGTGACGCAGGCCGTGCACGAGGCCGGCGGCAAGATCTGCATGCAGATCCTGCACTTCGGCCGCTACGCCTACCACCCCGAACTGGTGGCGCCCAGCGCCATCAAGGCGCCCATCAGCCCGTTCCGCCCGCATGCGCTGACCAGCGAAGAAGTGGCGCAGACCGTGGAGGACTATGCCAACGCCGCCGCCCTGGCGCAGAGCGCCGGCTACGACGGCGTCGAAATCATGGGTTCGGAGGGCTACCTCATCAACGAATTCATCGCCGCGCACACCAACCACCGCGACGACGAGTGGGGCGGGTCCTATGCCAACCGCATCCGTTTCCCGCTGGAGATCGTGCGCCGCACGCGCGAACGGGTGGGGGCAAACTTCATCATCATCTTCCGCCTGTCCATGCTCGATCTGGTGGAAGGCGGCTCCACCACTGAGGAAGTGGTCGAGCTGGCACAGGCGCTGGAGAAGGCGGGCGTCACTATCCTCAACACCGGCATCGGCTGGCACGAGGCACGCATTCCCACCATCGCGACCAAGGTGCCGCGCGCGGCCTTTGCCTGGGTGACCAGGCAGCTCAAGGGCAAGGTGGGCATTCCGCTGGTGGCCACCAACCGCATCAACACGCCCGAGGTGGCCGAACAGGTGCTGGCCGAGGGCTGCGCTGACATGGTGAGCATGGCGCGCCCTTTCCTGGCCGACCCCGATTTCGTGAACAAGGCCGCCGCCGGCCTGGCCGACCAGATCAACACCTGCATCGGCTGCAACCAGGCCTGCCTGGACCACACCTTCGGCGGCAAGATCACCTCCTGCCTGGTCAACCCGCGCGCCTGCCACGAGACCATCCTCATCCACCAACCCGCCGCCAGCAAGGAGCGCATCGCCGTGGTCGGCGCCGGCCCGGCGGGCCTGGCCTTCGCCACCACGGCCGCCCAGCGCGGCTTCGACGTCACGCTGATCGACGCCGCCCAGGAAATCGGCGGCCAGTTCAACGTCGCCAAGCAGGTGCCGGGCAAGGAAGAGTTCCACGAGACGCTGCGTTACTTCGGCAAGCAGATCGAACTGACCGGCGTGAAGCTGCAACTGGGCCGCAAGGTCAGCGCGCAGGACCTGGTGGGCGAGGGTTACAAGCACGTCGTGCTGGCCACCGGCATCGTGCCGCGCACGCCCGAGATCGAGGGCGTGCACCATCCCAAGGTGCTGAGCTACCTCGACGTGTTGCGCGACAAGAAGCCCGTGGGCAAGACCGTGGCCGTGGTGGGTGCGGGTGGCATCGGCTTCGATGTGTCCGAATACCTGCTGCACGAAGGCACCAGCCCCAGCCTGGACGCGGCCAAGTTCTTCGCCGAATGGGGCGTGGACACCACGGGTGGCGCGCGTGGCGGCGTACAGGCACCGCGCATCGGCACCATCCCGCGCAAGGTGTACCTGCTGCAACGCAAGACCAGCAAGGTGGGCGATGGCCTGGGCAAGACCACGGGCTGGATCCACCGCACCTCGCTGAAGAACCGCAACGTGGAGATGATCCCCGGCGTGCAGTACCGCAAGGTGGACGATGCCGGTCTGCACATCACCGTGGACGGCAAGGACATGGTGCTGCCCGTGGACAACGTCATCCTCTGCGCGGGCCAGGACCCGCAGCGCGAACTGCAGGCCGAGCTGCTGGCGGCAGGCTGCAGCGTGCACCTGATCGGCGGGGCCGACAAGGCCGCCGAGCTGGACGCCAAGCGCGCCATCAAGCAGGGCACGGAACTGGCCCTGAGCCTGGACACCACGGCCCGCAAGGAGGCCGCAGCCGCCCCGGCCGCGCGCCTCGCCCCCGCCGTGGCCGAAAGCCTGGAGAAGTGGCACGCCATGGTCGCCGAGGGCAACCTGGCAGAGCTGCCCTCCATCCTGCACCCCAAGGCCGTCTTCCGCTCGCCCATGGCGCACACGCCGTACCCCAGCGCGCAGGCGGTGCAGCTCATTCTGGGCACGGTGGTCAAGGTGTTCGAGGACTTCACCTACCACCGCCAGTTCGCTGACGCTGACGGCCACAGCGTGGTGCTGGAGTTCTCGGCCAAGGTCAACGGCAAGGAGCTCAAGGGCATCGACATGGTGCGCTTCGACGAGGAGGGCAAGATCGTCGATTTCGAGGTCATGGTGCGCCCCATGAGCGGCTTGCAGGCCCTGGGCGAGGAGATGGCCAAGCGCCTGGCACCGTACCTGTCCGCCATGAAGGGCGTCAAGGCCTGATCAGGATACTATTGAATTGATAGCCTCTGGCGCTTGATAGATAAGCGCTGGAGGCCAAAAACATTTAAAAAAGGAGCCATGCATGCAGTTTGAAACGCTCGAAGTCTCGCTGGAGAACCACATCGCCACCGTGCGCCTGAACCGCCCGGACAAGGCCAACGCCATGAGCGCCACCATGTGGCAGGAAATCCGCCAGGCCTTCCAGTGGGTGGACACCACGCCCGAGGCCCGCGTGGCCGTGCTGCAGGGCGAGGGCAAGCTGTTCACCGCCGGCATCGACCTGCAGATGATGATGGGCCTGGGCCCGCAGATCCAGAACGACTGCGACGGCCGCACACGCGAGGCGCTGCGCCGCGTCATCCTCGACCTGCAGGACACCCTGACCAGCCTGGAGCGCTGCCGCAAACCCGTGCTCGCGGCCATCCACGGCGGCTGCATCGGTGGCGGCATCGATCTCGTCACCTGCGCCGACATGCGCTACGCCAGCAGCGACGCCTACTTCACCATCAAGGAGATCGACATCGGCATGACCGCCGATGTCGGCACGCTGCAGCGCCTGCCCAAGCTGGTGGGCGAGGGCATCGTGCGCGAGCTGGCCTACACCGGCCGCCGGTTCGATGCGCAGGAGGCCAAGGAGATCGGCCTGGTGAACCGCGTTTTCGAGAGCCGCGAGGCACTCTACGCCGGTGTGCACGAGATCGCCGCCACCATCGCCGCCAAGTCGCCGCTGTCCATCCGCGGCACCAAGGAGATGATCACCTACGCCCGCGACCACTCGGTGGCCGACAGCCTGAACTACATCGCTACCTGGAATGCCGCCATGCTCATGAGCCAGGACCTGACCGAGGCCATGATGTCCAACATGGCCAAGAAGGCTCCGACTTTCAAAGACTGAACGAGCGCGCAGGAGGGTGGTTGTGGCAGCCCTCCTGCCGTATCAGGGTTCGGCTCAGTGGCTGGTGCCCTCGGAGCGCGTGATCTTGTTGTGCAGGTTGTACTTGCCCACCGGCTTGTCCATGGGGATGCGCTTGACCTCCTTGAAGGTGGCGGCATCGAAGACGATGATCGCGCCGCCGTCGGCCTTGCGTTCCCACAGGCTGGCCAGCACGTACTTGCCGTCGCGCGTGAACTCCACGTGCGCCAGGGTCTTGCCGGGGTCGGTGCGGATGTCGGCCACGCGCTCCAGCGTGCGCTTGTCGATCACCTGCAGCGTGTCCTTGGCCTTGGGCGACATCATCGAGTCCGTCCAGGCATAGGGCGTGTTTTCGTGGCTGCGCATGAAGAAGCCGGGGCCCAGCGTGGGGATGGTCTTGACCGTCTTCCAGGTCTCCAGGTCGATCACCGTCACCTGGCTCTCGTGCAGGCTGGGCGTGGCCATCACGGTGCGCTCGGGCGCGCCGGGCTGGGGGCGGTATTTCCAGGTGATGCCCGAACCCAGGTGCGGCATGCCGGGAAGCTGCAGGTCGGCGATCTTCTTGCGCACGTCGAGGTGGATGACCTGGCCCTTGCCGGCCTCTCGGCTCGCACCCATGAGCTCGTCGTAGCTCTGGGTGAAGAAGAAGTCGTCGATGGGTTCCGACAGGTAGGTGCGGCGCGGGTTCAGGAAGCCGGGGATGAAGGCGCCTTCCTTGTAGAGGAAATCGTGGATGACGCCGATCGGCACGTCCTCGGACTTGGGGTTGTAGCTGATCTCCCAGACCTCGGGCACGTCCTTGAGCGCCGCGATGAAGCTCTGGCGCGGCGCGGCGTCGTACACGGCCGAGACGCGTGAGCTGAGTTTGCGGTCCTTGTTCAGCACCTGGTGCACCTTGAGAAGGTTGAGCTCCGCGTCCAGCAGCACCAGCGTGTGCGGCAGGTAGTTGGCCACCGCCACGTACTTGCCGTCGCCCGAGACGGCCAGGTTGCGCGTGTTGATGCCCGCACGCACTTCGGTCACCACCTTCAGGTTCCAGATGTCGAACTTGGTGATCCAGCCATCGCGCGAAGCGAAGAACACGTAGCGCCCGTCGGGCGTGAACTTCGGGCCGCCGTGCAGCGCGAAGCGCGAGGCGAAGCGGTGGATGGGTTCGAGCTTGTCACCGTCGAGCACGGTGACATGGTTGTCACCCGTTTCCACCACCATGAAGAGGTTCATCATGTCCACGCCCTGGAAAATGGGCGCAGGCTTGCCGGGCAGGCTGCCCGGCGCGTGGTGCACGATGCGCGAGGCCTTGATGTCGTCCTCGGTCATCGTCGGCGCGGGCACCACCGGGGTGTAGATGTACTCGGCCAGCGCGGCAACCTGCGCCTCGCTCAGCTGGCTGGCGAAGCCCGGCATCTGCGTGGCAGCGCGGCCTTCGCGGATGACCTTGACCGCCTCGGGCTTGCGCAGGCGCGTCAGGCTTTCGGGCAGCAGTGCGGGGGCTGATTGGCCCAGCCGACCCACGCCATGGCAGGCGGCGCAATGCTGCTGGAACAGGGCGGCAGCGTCTGCTGCATGGGTGGGCAGGGCGGTGGCCAGCAGCAGGACGCTGGCACCCAGGGCTGCCGTGGCGCGCAGCAGGGGGCGGACCGGCAGGGTGAAGGGAATGGTGAGGGCAGGGGTAGGCATGGGATGTCCGTTGCGTCGGCCTTGCAGGCGCATGGGCGCCGTGCAGGCAGTGTTACTTGGTGCCGAAAATCCGGTCGCCCGCGTCGCCCAGGCCCGGCAGGATGTAGCCGTGGTCGTTCAGCTCGCGGTCGATGGCGGCGGTGTAGATCGGCACGTCGGGGTGGGCCTTCTGCAGCGTGGCGACGCCCTCGGGTGCGGCCAGCAGGCAGACGAACTTGACCGAACGGGGGGCCAGTTTCTTCAGCCGGTCGATGGCGGCGGCGGCCGAATTGCCGGTGGCCAGCATGGGGTCGACGACGATGATGTCGCGCTCGGCCATCTCGGACGGCATCTTGAAGTAGTACTCTACAGGCTGCAGCGTGGCCGGGTCGCGGTACAGGCCGATGTGGCCCACGCGGGCGCCGGGCACCACGTTGAGCATGCCGTCCAGGAAGCCGTTGCCCGCACGCAGGATGGACACGAGCACGAGCTTCTTGCCGTCGATGACCTTGCCGGTCATGGTCTCCAGGGGGGTTTCAATCTCGATGTCCTGCAGCGGCATGTCGCGCGTGACCTCGTAGGCCATCAGGGTGCTCAGTTCGCCCAGCAGGCGCCGGAAGCTGTTGGTGCTGGCGTCTTTCTTGCGCATCAGGGTCAGCTTGTGCTGCACCAGCGGGTGGTCGATGACGTGGACGTTGCTCATGGCGGTATTCACTGTGTGTAAGTTTCGGTAAACAGGTACTCAGTCTGCCAGAAATCGGGCGTAGCGCGGCAGATCCACATTGCCGCCGCTGATGATGATGCCCACGCGCGCACCGCGGATATCCACCCCGCCATGCTGGGCACCGGCAAAGGCGAGGGTGCCCGTGGGTTCGACGACGATCTTCATGCGCTCGGCGAAGAAGCGCATGGCCTGCACGAGCTGCGGGTCGCTGGCGGTGACGATGCCCTCGGCCTCGCGCTGGATGATGTCGAAGGTCATGGGGCCCAGTGCCTGGGCCTGGGCGCCATCGGCGATGGTGCTGCGCGGGTATGGAATGCGCACGATGTGACCGGCGCGCAGGGACTGCTGGCCGTCATTGCCTGCCTCGGGCTCCACGCCGTAGACGCGGCACAGCGGCGCCACCGCCTTGGCCGCCAGCAGGCTGCCCGCGAGCTGACCGCCGCCGCCCACCCCGACAAACAGGTAGTCGAGCCGGGGCACCTCTTCGAGCAGTTCGAGCGCGGCTGTACCCTGACCGGCGATCACATGGACATGTTCGGACGGCGGAACCAGCGTCATGCCGCGCTCCAGTGCCAGGCGCTGGCAGATGGTCTCGCGGTCCTCGGTGACGGGGTTATAGGTGGCCACCTGAGCGCCGTACTGGCGCGTGGCCGCCATCTTGGAGGCGGGCGCGTTCTCGGGCATGAGGATGAGCGCGGGCATGTCCAGCAGGCGGGCCGCCAGCGCAATGGCCTGGGCGTGGTTGCCCGCCGAAAAGGTGATCACGCCGCGCTCGCGCTGTTCGTCGCTGAATTGCGAGAGCGCATTGAAGGCCCCCCGGAACTTGAACGCACCCGTGCGCTGCAGGTTCTCGCACTTGAAGAACAGCTGAGCCCCGAGCATTTCATCGGCCGTGCTCGAACGCAACACGGGTGTGCGGTGCGCCATGCCCTTGAGATGGTGGGCCGCCTTGATGACGTCCTGGGTGGACGGGAGGGTCTGGGAGAGCAGGGTGGTCATGTCGGCATCCTCAAGCGCACGGCGAATGCGCCATGCTTCGCTGCATCTTAGACCGGAGGGTGATTTTTGGCAAAAAATCACCCTCCAGGGCAATTACAGCAAGCGCTTGCAGCTATGGAATTTGAAGTAACCGGGGTCAATCACCGCCGCCGTCGCCGCCCCCGTCTCCGCCGCTGTCGTCCTGGCTGTCATCACGGTGGCCGTGGTGGCTTTCGCAGCCGCCAAAATCGGCGGCGCTTCCGCTGTAGCTGGTGTCGCAGAAACCGGTGCCGTAGTGGTGGGCATCGGCGAGGCCGGGCTTGGGTTTATGGCCGTCGGCCAGGGTGCCGGGCAGGTAGTGAAAGCCATCGGGGATGGCGAGTTTGGCGTCCAGCGCAAACAGCAGCGGCAGGCGGCTGGGGGTGCGCGGCCGGATGGCTTCGTCCTTGCAGGACCAGTACCAGGCGCGGCGCAGGCCGTCGTTGAGGTGCGCCTTCTTGCCCAGCACGATGGCCGGGGCGTATTCCGGCACGAAGCCCAGCGCATCGTGGCACCAGTCCTGGTAGGCCGGGGTGTTCTGGGTAAAGGCATGCCACAGCGCATCGACGGCGCGCGAGGGTACAGCAACGAAAGAGCCGCGGCTGCGCAGGCAGGCCAGAAAAAACTGGCGCAACCCGCGTTCGGCCAGCTCGCAGTCCTTCGGGGTCAGGCTGGGGTAGGCATCGCGCAGGCGGCGCTTGAGAATCTGGGGAAACGCCGATTCGCGGATGAAGCGCTCGCGCACGGCGACGGTCCAGTGGGTGAGGCCCCACACCGCCAGCAGGGTGAAAACCAGGTAGGCGGTCCAGCGCCACTGCGGCTCCCACCAGCCCGCCACGGCACCAACCAGCGCCAGCGCCCACAGGGCCAGGGCGATGGCGAGGGGGCTTGCTCTGCCGGAGAGCTTCAACAGCAAGAATTCGAATCCCGTCATGGGGGCTCCTTCAGCGCTTGCGGCCGCCAAAAACGCTGCCCAGCACGCCGCGCAGGATTTCGCGGCCCAGTGTGGTGCCCATGGTGCGCACGGCCGACTTGGCCATGGTCTGCGCCAGCCCATCGCGCTGTCCGCCGCGCGGGCCGGTGGAGCCAAAGAGCACATCGTTGAGGCCGCCCAGCAGGCCGCCGCCACTGTCGTTCTGCCCCGCCACGCCGCCCTTGCCGTTGCCTGCGGCCTGGGTGGCCATCTGTTCGGTCCGGCCCTTGAGTTTTTCGTAGGCCGATTCGCGGTCCACCACCTTCTCGTACACGCCCGCGACGAGCGAGCTGGCCATCAAGGCCTGGCGCTGCTGCGGCGTGATGGGGCCGATCTGGCTGCCCGGTGGCAGCACGTACACGCGCTCGGTCACGCTGGGGCGGCCCTTGGCGTCGAGAAAGCTCACCAGCGCCTCACCCACGGCCAGCTCGGTGATGGCGGTTTCAATGTCCAGACCGGGCTTTTGCCGCATGGTGGTGGCCGTGGCCTTGACGGCCTTCTGGTCGCGCGGGGTGAAGGCGCGCAGCGCGTGCTGCACGCGGTTGCCCAGCTGCGCGAGCACGCTGTCGGGAATGTCCAGCGGGTTCTGCGTGACGAAATAAACACCGACGCCCTTGGAGCGCACCAGGCGCACCACGAGTTCGATGCGCTCGACCAGCACCTTGGGCGCCTCGTTGAACAGCAGGTGGGCCTCGTCGAAGAAGAACACCAGCTTGGGCTTCTCGGGGTCACCGATTTCGGGCAGTTGCTCGAACAGCTCGGACAGCATCCACAGCAGGAAGGTGGCGTACAGGCGCGGCGAGTTCATGAGCTTGTCGGCCGCCAGGATGTTGACCACGCCATGGCCGTTGGTGTCGGTCTGCATGAAGTCCTGGATGTCGAGCATGGGCTCGCCGAAGAACCGGTCGCCGCCTTGCTGTTCGATCTGCAGCAGGCCGCGCTGGATGGCGCCCACGCTGGCGGCGCTGACGTTGCCGTATTCGGTGGTGAAGTCCTTGGCGTTGTCGCCCACGAACGTGAGCATGGCGCGCAGGTCCTTCAGGTCCAGCAGCAGCAGGCCGTTGTCGTCGGCGATTTTGAACACCAGGTTGAGCACGCCCAGCTGCGTCTCGTTCAGGTTGAGCATGCGGCCCAGCAGCAGCGGGCCCATGTCCGACACCGTGGCACGCACCGGGTGGCCCTGTTCGCCGAACACATCCCACAAGGTGACCGGGCAGGCCTGGGTGGTGGGATGCTCCAGCCCACGGTCCTTGAGCACGGCTGCCATTTTTTCGGGAATGTGGCCGGTCTGGCTCATGCCGGTGAGGTCACCCTTCACATCGGCCATGAACACCGGAACGCCAATGCGCGAGAAGTTTTCGGCCAGGGTTTGCAGCGTCACCGTCTTGCCGGTGCCGGTGGCACCGGTGATCAGGCCGTGTCGGTTGGCCAGGCCAGGCAGCAGGTGGCATTCGATGGAGGCGTGCTTGGCAATCAGCAGGGGTTCGGCCATGTCGGGTTTCCTCGGGGTGTGGGAGCCTCTGCACGGGTCGTGCGCCGCGTGCATCTGCGGTGTCGGGCGGTCTGCGGCGTTGCAAATGCTCGCAATAGCTTCGGCTATTGCTGCGCTTTGCGCCTGGCAGCCCATCCCGATCCGCAGCGCACACTACCCGCACGACCCGTGCAGAGGCTCCCCAGGGTTCAGGCAAAAGTAAAATCCTGGCCAGTAGATTAAATCAATACAAAGGATTTCCCATGGCCGGACACAGCAAATGGGCGAATATTCAGCACCGCAAGGGCCGTCAGGACGAGAAGCGCGGCAAGATCTGGACCCGCATCATCCGTGAAATCACCGTGGCCGCGCGCACCGGCGGCGGCGACCCCTCGGCCAACCCCCGTCTGCGCCTGGCCATTGAAAAGGCCAAGGCCGCCAACATGCCGGCCGACCGCATCAAGTACAACATCGACAAGGCCACGGGCAACGCCGAGGGCGTGAGCTACGAGGAAATCCGCTACGAGGGCTACGGCATCGGTGGTGCTGCCATCATCGTGGACACCATGACCGACAACCGCGTGCGTACTGTGGCCGAGGTGCGCCACGCCTTCAGCAAGCACGGCGGCAACATGGGCACCGAGGGCTCGGTGGCCTTCCAGTTCAAGAACGTGGGCCAGATCATCTTCGCCCCCGGCACCAGCGAGGACAAGGTCATGGAGGTGGCGCTGGAAGCCGGTGCCGACGACGTGGTGACCGACGACGATGGCGCCATCGAAGTGCTGACCGCACCCGCCGAATTCGAGGCCGTAAAGAACGCCCTGGTGGCCGCCGGCCTCACGCCCGACGCGGCCGATGTGACCATGCGCCCTGACGTCACCATCGAACTGACCGGCGACGACGCCGCCCGCATGCAGAAGCTTCTGGACATCCTGGAAGACCTGGACGACGTGCAGGACGTCTTCCACAACGCCGCACTCTGAATAAAGTCCCCCCATGAAAGTACTCGTCATTGGCGGCGGTGGCCGCGAACACGCCATCGCCTGGAAGCTCAGCCAGTCGCCCAAGGTCACGCGCGTCTTCGTGGCGCCGGGCAACGGCGGCACGGCCCTGTCCAGCCACCTCGACAACATTGCCATCACCGACGTGCGGGCGCTGCGCGAGTGGGCGCAAAAGGAAAAAATCGGTCTGACGGTCGTTGGCCCCGAGGCCCCGCTGGCCGCCGGCGTGGTCGATGAATTCCGCGCCCACGGCCTGCGCATCTTCGGTCCCACCAAGGCTGCTGCGCAGCTGGAAAGCTCGAAGGCCTTCTCCAAGGCCTTCATGCGCCGCCACGGTATTCCCACGGCCGACTACGACACCTTCACCGACCCGGCCGCGGCACACGCGTTTGTGGACCGCCTGGGCGCGCCCATCGTCATCAAGGCCGATGGCCTGGCGGCCGGCAAGGGCGTGGTGGTGGCCATGAATTTGCAAGAGGCCCACGACGCCGTGGACTTCATGCTGGTAGACAACAAATACGGCGTGACGCACAACGACGGCGGCGCACGCGTTGTCATCGAGCAGTTCCTTGAAGGCGAGGAAGCCAGCTTCATCGTGCTGTGCGATGGCAAGAACGTCTGCGCCCTGGCCACCAGCCAGGACCACAAGCGCCTGAAGGACGGCGACGAAGGCCCCAACACCGGCGGCATGGGCGCGTATTCGCCTGCGCCCGTGGTCACGGCCGACGTGCACGCCCGCGCCATGCGCGAGATCATCCTGCCCACCATCCGGGGCATGGAAAAAGATGGCATTCCCTACACCGGCTTTCTGTATGCGGGCCTGATGATCGACGCCCAGGGCCACCCCAAGACGCTCGAATTCAACTGCCGCATGGGCGACCCCGAAACCCAGCCCATCATGATGCGTCTCAAGAGCGACCTGTGCGACCTGCTCGGCGCCGCCGTCGACGGCAAGCTCGATCAGGTCGAACTGGAATGGGACCGCCGCACCGCGCTGGGCGTGGTGATGGCCGCGCACGGCTACCCCGAGGCGCCGCGCAAGGGCGACGCCATCACCGGCCTGCCGCAGGATGCGGACGACGCCATGGTCTTTCACGCCGGCACCGAACTGGTGGATGGCGTGGCCCGCACCAGCGGCGGCCGCGTGCTGTGCGTGACCGCGCTGGCCGACAGCGTCAAGCTGGCCCAGCAACGCGTCTATGACGTGGCGCGCGGCATCCACTTCGATGGCGCGCAATACCGCCGCGACATCGGTCACCGCGCGATCAAGAACCCATGAGCGAGCCGTTTCACAGCGACAGCAATGTGGCCCGCGTGCGCGGCTACCTGACGGGTCTGCAGGCGCGCATCATCGGCGCGCTGGAGGCTGTGGAGGGCGAGGGCGGCGCCCGCGCCGTCACCGACCCCTGGCGCAAGGAACCCGGCGAGCCGCTGCAGGGCGACGGCATCACCCGCATCATCGAGGGCGGGCGCGTGTTCGAGCGCGCGGGCTGCGGTTTCTCGCATGTGCGCGGTCCCCGGCTGCCGCCTTCGGCCACGCAGCACCGCCCCGAGCTGGCGGGCGCGCCGTTCGAGGCCATGGGCGTCTCGCTCGTCTTCCACCCGCGCAACCCCTACGTGCCCACGGTGCACATGAACGTGCGCATGATCGCTGCGGGCCAGCCCGGCAAGGCGCCCGTGTGCTGGTTCGGCGGCGGCATGGACCTCACGCCGTACTACGGCTTCGAGGAAGACGCGGTGCATTTCCACCGCAGTTGCCACGACGCGCTGGCGCCCTTTGGCGACGACAAGTACCCGCGCTTCAAGCAGTGGTGCGACGAATACTTCTACCTCAAGCACCGCGACGAGCAGCGCGGCGTGGGCGGCGTGTTCTTCGACGACTTTGCCGAACTGGGCTTCGAGCAGAGCCTGGCGATGACGCAGTCCGTGGGCGACGCCTTTCTGGGTGCCTACCTGCCCATCGTGCAGCTGCGCCAGGACACGCCCTACGGCGAGCGCGAGCGCGACTTCCAGCTCTACCGGCGCGGCCGCTATGTCGAATTCAACCTGGTCTGGGACCGGGGCACGCACTTCGGCCTGCAGTCGGGCGGGCGCACCGAATCCATCCTGCTGTCCATGCCGCCGCTGGCGGGCTGGGCGTATCGCCACGAGGCCGCCCAAGGCACGCCCGAGGCCGAACTGACACGGCGCTTCCTGGTGCGGCGCGACTGGCTCGGCAGCGGGCCACTATAATTTCAGTAGCTTGAAGCGCTTTCCCCGCCTGCCCTGAAGGCCAAAAACACTCTAAATTCCGTGCGGCGCGCAAGTGCAACACCTGCGGCGCAGCCCGCTGGTGACCTGCGCCATTGCACGCTATATTGACCCCACCACCTCTGAACCTCCACCTGATGACCACCACCAAATCCTCGGAATCCGCCGCCAAGAAAGACGTCACCAAGCTCCAGCGCGCCATCGTCGATGGCCTGGAGGATGTCAAGGCGCAAGACATCCAGGTCTTCAACACCGAGCATCTGTCGCCGCTGTTCGAGCGGGTCATCGTGGCATCGGGCACCTCCAACCGCCAGACCAAGGCCCTGGCCGCCAGCGTGCGCGACAAGGTGAAGGACGCCGGTTTCTCCAAGCCCCGCATCGAGGGTGAAGAGAACGGCGAGTGGATCATCGTGGACTGCGGTTCGGCGGTGGCGCACATCATGCAGCCCACCATCCGCCAGTATTACCGCCTGGAAGAACTGTGGGGCGACACCCCCGTGCGCCTCAAGCTGGGCGCCGCCAAGCCCGCGGCCCCGGCTGCGGCCAAGGTGCCGGCCAAGACGGCCGCCCGCCGTGCGGCCAAGGCCGCGGCCGAGCAAGGCGTAGCGCCGCAGCCCGGCCGCAAGGTGGCAGCCAAGGTGGCCAAGGCCACCGCCGCCAAGACGGCTGCCGCACCTGCTGCGGCCAAGCCGGCCAGCAAGTCGGCCGCCAAGGTGGCCCGCAAGCCTGCCGCCAAGGCCACTGCCACCACCCCCGCGAGTAAAACGGCGGCCAAGCCCGCCGCCAAGACCAGCAAGGCACCCGCCGCCAAAACCGCCGTGAAGACGGTGGTGGTCAAGCCACGCGCACCCGCCAAGACGGCGGCCAAAACCGCCACCAAGGCGCCTGCAAAGACGGCACGGGCCAAGCCCGAGGCTGCTGCAGCCAAGGCTCCGGCCCGCAAGGCACCCGCCCGCAAGAGCGCAGACAAGCGCTGACCCATACTCAGCATGCGGCTGCTCATCGTTGCCGTGGGCCAGCGTGTGCCCGACTGGGCGCAAACCGCCTACGACGATTACGCCAAACGCTTTCCGCCCGAGCTCAAGGTGGAGCTCAAGGCCGTCAAGACCGAGCCGCGCGGCTCCAAGACCCTCGAAACCCTCTACGCCGCCGAGCGCGAGCGCATCGAGGCGGCCATCCCGCGCGGCACGCGCGTGGTGGCGCTGGACGAGCGCGGCACCAGCCTCACCACGAAGGCCCTGGCCGAGCGTCTCAAGGGCTGGCAGCTGGGCGGCGACGACGTGGCCCTGGTCATCGGCGGCCCCGATGGCCTGGACCCGGCCTTCCGCCAGGCGGCGCACGAGCGCATCCGCTTGTCCGACCTGACCCTGCCGCACGCCATGGTGCGCGTGCTGCTGATCGAGCAGCTCTACCGCGCCTGGTCGGTGAACGCCGGCCATCCTTACCACCGCGAATAGCGCCATGGCCGTGCGCATAATGCTATTGAATGCATAGCTAATGGCGCTTTGTGGATAAGCCCTGGACCCGTTTTTCATCCATATATTCCATGCCCGACTTCATCTACCTTGCCTCGCAAAGCCCCCGGCGCAGCCAGTTGCTCAGCCAGTTGGGCGTGCGCCATGAACTGCTGCTGCCCAATGTGGCGGGCGATGTGCCGGAAGATGCCGAGGCCATCGAGGCTGTTCTGCCGGGCGAGCCACCGGCCGACTACGTCGAGCGTGTCACGGCCCTCAAGCTCGACGCGGCGGTGCAGCGCCACGCCCGCCGGGGCCTGCCCGACGCGCCCATCCTGTGCTCGGACACCACCGTCACCATGGGCGCCGCCATCTACGGCAAGCCGGACGATGCCCAGGATGCCCGGCGCATGCTGGCCGAGCTGTCGGGCCGCACGCACCGCGTGCTCACCGCCGTGGCGGTGCAGGCCGGCGGGCACCGGCTGACCGCGCTGTCGGTCTCGCACGTCACCTTCGCCGAACTCACGCCCGGGCAGATCGACGCCTATGTGGACACTGGCGAGCCCCTGGGCAAGGCCGGGGCCTATGGCATCCAGGGGCACGCGGGGGCCTTCATTCCGCACCTGAGCGGCAGTTATTCGGGCATCATGGGACTCCCCCTGTACGAAACCACGCAACTGCTGCGCGCCGCAGGCCTGCGCCTCTGACCCCCCCGCCACCATGCAACAAGACATCCTCATCAACTGGTCGCCCCAGGAAACCCGCGTCGCCGTGGTGGAGAACGGCGCGGTGCAGGAGCTGCACATCGAGCGCACGCTCGAACGCGGCCTGGTGGGGAATGTCTACCTCGGCAAGGTCTCGCGCGTGCTGCCAGGCATGCAGTCGGCCTTCATCGACATCGGGCTGGAGCGCGCGGCCTTCCTGCATGTGGCCGACGTGTGGCAGCGCCAGGAGGGTGGCGAGGCCCCGATGTTCGCGCGCAAGGAGCCGCAGCTGCCCATCGAGAAACAGGTGTTCGAGGGCCAGTCGCTCATGGTGCAGGTCATCAAGGACCCCATTGGCAGCAAGGGCGCGCGCCTGTCCACGCAGATCAGCATCGCCGGGCGGCTGCTGGTGTTTCTGCCGCAGGACGACCATGTGGGCGTGTCGCAAAAAATCCCGGTGGCCGAGCGCGACGCGCTGCGCGCCCGCCTGCAGGCCCTGGTGGGCGACAAGGCCTCGGGCGGCGGCGGCGGCTTCATCCTGCGCACCAACGGCGAGGACGCGAGCGACGCCGAGCTGGCCGAGGACATCGCCTACCTGCGCAAGACCTGGGCGCGCACCAAGGAGGCCTCGCTGCGCCTGCCGCCCACCTCGTTGCTGCACCAGGACCTGGACCTGCTGCAGCGCGTGTTGCGCGATCTGGTGGGCGAGCACACCCAGGCCATCCGCATCGACTCGACCGAGCAGTTCCACCGCCTGCGCGCCTTCGGCCAGGAATTCATGCCCCAGGCGGCCGCCAAGCTGCAGCACTACAAGGGCGAGCGCCCCATCTTCGACCTGTATTCCATCGACGAGGAAATCGCCCGCGCGCTGGGCCGGCGCGTCGATCTGAAGTCCGGCGGCTACCTCATCATCGACCAGACCGAGGCGCTCACCACCATCGACGTGAACACCGGCGGCTATGTGGGTGCGCGCAACTTCGACGACACCATCTTCAAGACCAACCTGGAAGCGGCCGGCGCCATCGCCCGGCAATTGCGCCTGCGCAACCTGGGCGGCATCATCATCGTGGACTTCATCGACATGGCGCGCGAAGCCCACCAGGACGCCGTGCTGACCGAATTCCGCAAACAACTCGCGCGCGACCGCGTCAAGACCATGGCCGGCGGGTTCTCGCAGCTGGGCCTGGTGGAGATGACGCGCAAGCGCACGCGCGAATCGCTGGCCCACATGCTGTGCGAGCCCTGCGCGGCCTGCCAGGGCCGGGGCGCCGTGCGCACCGCGCGCAGCGTGGCCTACGACATCCTGCGCGAGATCCTGCGCGAGGCCCGCCAGTTCAACCCGCGCGAATTCCGCGTGGTGGCCTCGCCCCAGGTGGTGGAGCTGCTGCTCGACGAGGAAAGCCCGCACCTGGCCGGGCTGTCAGACTTCATCGGCAAGCCCATCTCGCTCCAGACGGAGGCCGCGATGGGGCAGGAGCAGTACGACATCGTGCTGCTGTGAACCAAGGCCTTCCGCACGCTCTGGCTTGCCTGCAGATGGCGGTTGCCGAAGGATAGGCACGGTACCTACCCTGTTCCTGCGCACCGCTCGGGCCTACCCTGCCTTGCGCTGGCGCAGCACCCATTTCTCCAGCTCCAGCAGCACCAGCACCGCCAGCCCGGCCAGCGCACACAGCAGCACCTCACCGGGGTGCAGGGCCCGCGTGCCGAACCAGTGCTGCATGAAGGGCGCGTAGGTGAACAGTGCCTGCAGCAGGACGACCGCGCCCACGGCCACCAGCACGCGCGGCGTGCCCTGCACGCCCTCCATGGTGAACGAAGGGGCCTTGAGGTAGCGCACGCTGAACAGGTAGAACACCTCCATGGCCACCAGGGTGTTCACGGCCATGGTGCGGGCTTCCTCCACTGGCGCGCCGCTGGACAGCGACCACTGGTACATGCCGAAGATGCCCAGAGAAAACAGGGTCGAGACCAGCACGATGCGCCAGACCACGAAGGGGCTGAGCATGGCCTCGCCGGGTGGCCGCGGCGCGCGCTTCATCACATCGGGTTCGGTCGGTTCGAAGGCCAGCACCATGGCCAGGGCCACCGAGCTGACCATGTTCACCCACAGGATCTGCACCGGCAGGATGGGCAGGGCCAGGCCGAACAGCACAGCCGCCAGCAGCGACATCGACTCACCGCCGTTGATCGGCAGCAGGAAGGTGACGGTCTTGCGCAGGTTGTCGTAGACGGTGCGGCCTTCTTCGACTGCATGGGCGATGGAGGCAAAGTTGTCGTCGGCCAGCACGATGGCGCCGGCCTGCTTGGCTGCCTCGGTGCCCTTGCGCCCCATGGCCACGCCCACGTCGGCCTGCTTGAGCGCCGGTGCGTCGTTGACGCCGTCGCCGGTCATGGCCACCACCTCGCCGCGTGCCTGCAGGGCCTGCACCAGGCGCAGCTTGTGTTCCGGGCTGGCGCGGGCGAAAACGTCCGTCTGCTGCACGGCGTCGCGCAGCGCCGCATCGTCCATGGCCTCGATCTCGGGGCCGGTGACCGCCCGCAGATCCTCGCCCATGCCCAGCTGGGTTGCAATGGCACTGGCCGTCACGCCATGGTCGCCCGTGATCATCTTGACGCGGATGCCCGCCGCTCGGCACTGGGCCACCGCCTCGATGGCCTCCTGGCGTGGGGGGTCGATGATGGCCACCAGCCCCAGCAGGGTCAGTCCGCTGACCTCGCTGCGGCTGTCCAGGGCGCTGGCGGTGTCCACATGGCCGCGCGCCAGCGCCAGCACCCGGCGTCCGGCCCGGGCCTGCTCGTCGATGGCGCGCTGCCAATGGGCCTCACGAAGCGGCACCGGTTGGCCATCGTGCGCGAGCTGGTGGCTGCACATGGCCAGCACCCGCTCGGGTGCGCCCTTGAGCAGCACGTCATGGCCCGCCGGTGCATCGTCGTCCGCTGCATGGGCGGTGGCCATGTAGCGGTGCTCCGACTCGAAGGGAATGGCGCCCGTGCGGGGCCGTTCACGCGCCAGTTCCACTGGGTCGATGCCTGCCTTCATGGCCAGGGTCAGCAGCGCGCCTTCGGTCGGGTCGCCTGCCAGCTGCCAATGCCCGTCTTCCCGGTGCAGGCTGGCATCGTTGCACAGGGCGCATGCCTCGGCCAGGGCGAGCAGCACAGGTGCTTCGCGAAACAGCTCGGCGGGCTGCAGGTGGTGCCCGTTGCTGCGCAAGGCGCCTTCGGGTGCGTAGCCCGCGCCCTCGACGTCAATCACGGCGTCGGCCAGCACCACCTGCTGCACCGTCATTTCGTTGCGCGTGAGCGTGCCGGTCTTGTCGGAACAGATCACGGTCACGGAACCCAGTGTCTCGACCGCCGGAAGGCGGCGGATCACCGCGTGGCGCGCAGCCATGCGCTGCACACCGATGGCCAGGGTGATGGACATGATGGCCGGCATGCCTTCCGGAATGGCGGCCACGGCCAGGCCCACCGCAGTCATGAACATCTCGGCCACCGGCATGCCGCGCACCAGGGTGCCGAAGGCGAACAGTGCAGCGGCCGCAGCCACCACCGCAAGCGTGATCCAGCGCGCCAGCTGTCCCATGTTGCGCACCAGCGGCGTGGTCACCTGCTCCACCGACTCCAGCAGCCGGCCGATGCGTCCCATCTCCGTCGCGCTGGCGGTGGCCACCACCACACCCCGCGCCTGCCCCTGGGTGACGAGGGTGCCTGCGTAGCCCATCGACAGGCGGTCGCCGAGCGCGGCGCCCGGTTCCACCGGCGCCACCGTCTTTTCCACCGGGACGGATTCGCCGGTCAGGGCCGACTCGTCGATGCGCAGATTGTTGACCTGCAGCCAGCGCAGATCGGCTGGCAAACTGTCCCCCGAGGCCACCTGCACCACGTCACCGGGCACCAGGCTGGCGGCATCGATATCCTGCAGGCGGCCGTCGCGCCAGACGTTGGCGTGGGGCGCGAGCAGGTGCCGGATGGCCTGCAGCGCCTTTTCGGCCTTGCCCTCCTGCAGCACCCCGATCGAGACATTCAGCAACACCACCGCGAGGATGACCGCCGAGTCGAGCGTGTGACCGATCAACGCGGTGACCGCCACGGCAGCGAGCAGCACCAGGATCAGCAGGTTGTTGAACTGTGCCAGCAAGCGCCTCCACAGGCTGGGGCCTTCGGCCATCTCCAGCCGGTTGGGCCCATGGCGTTGCAGGCGTTCGGCCGCCTCGTGGGCGCTCAGGCCCTTCGATGACGACTGAAGGGCATCCAGCACATGCTCGGGCGCATGGGAATGCCAGGGCGCTGGTGCAGGCTGCGAAGAGGAGGCACGGCTTGGGGCGGGCGAATGGGCCATGTCGGTGGAGCTTCCCGGAGTGGTCGAAAGACGATACCCCTGTCAGACGGCGGTGGGGCGAAAGGTTCGGGGGACCGGAAGAAAGTTTGACGCCCATCAAGGCGATTCCCCGCTCCTGCCGCCGACGGGCGGCTTGGGAGACGTTCCTCGTCACCGCTGGCCCTGCACCCTCACGCCGACAGCGCGTGCAGCAGCTCCGTCTCGATCTCGATCTGTCGCAGGTTGTTCTGCAGTTCCGGGCCTTGCACCAGGAAGGTGTCTTCCACGCGCTCGCCCAGGGTGCTGACCTTGGCCAGTTGCACGCTCAGGTTGTGCCGCGCCAGCACGCGGGCCACGAGGTAGAGCAGGCCGGCGCGGTCGCTGGCCGAGATGCCCAGCAGCCAGCGCTGCGCCTTTTCGTCGGGGCGCAGCGTCACCCGGGGGGTGATGGGAAAGCTCTTGACGCGGCGTGACACGCGCTTGCGGCCGGGCTCGGGCAGTGGGCCGTTCTGCACGATGGCCTGGGTGAGGTCGTTCTCCACCATGTGCGTCAGTTCGCGGTAGTGCCCTTGCAACGAGGCGCTGACGACCTGGAAGGTGTCGAGCGCGTAGCCGTTGGTGGCGGTGTGCACGCGCGCGTCGAGGATGGAGAAGCCCGCGCGGTCGAAGTAGCCGCAGATGCGCGCGAACAGGTCGCGCTGGTCGGGCGCGTACACCAGCACCTGCAGCCCGTCGCCCGCGAGCGACTGGCGCGCGCGCACCACGGGCTGCTGCGTGCCCACGTGGCGCGAGAGGTGGCGCGTGTGCCAGGCGATGTCGGCGGCCTCGTGGCGCATGAAGTAGCTCACGTCCAGCGTGTCCCAGAGCTTCTTGTGCGCCTCGAAGGGCAGGGCACTCAGGGCCAGCAGCACCAGGGCTTCGCGCTTGCGCGCCTCGATCATGGCCTCGGCGTCGGGCGCGCGCCCACCCAGCACACGCAGCGTGGCACGGTACAGGTCTTCGAGCAGCTTGCCCTTCCAGGCATTCCACACCTTGGGGCTGGTGCCCCGGATGTCGGCCACGGTGAGCAGGTACAGCGCGGTGAGGTAGCGCTCGTTGCCCACGCGCTGGGCGAAGGCGGTGATGACGTCGGTGTCGGACAGGTCCTGCTTCTGCGCCACGTTGCTCATGGTGAGGTGCTCACGCACCAGGAATTCGATGAGCCGGGCGTCTTCGCGCGCCACGCCGTGCTGGCGGCAGAAGCGGCGCACTTCCATGGCGCCGATCTGCGAGTGGTCGCCGCCGCGCCCCTTGCCGATGTCGTGGAACAGCGCGGCCACGAACAGCACCCAGGGCTTGTCCCAGCCGCCCGCGAGTTGTGAGCAAAACGGGTACTCGTGCGCGTGCTCGGCGATGAAGAAGCGCCGCGCGTTGCGCAGCACCATGAGGATGTGCTGGTCCACGGTGTAGGCGTGGAACAGGTCGTGCTGCATCTGCCCGACGATGCGCCGGAACGGCCAGAGGTAGCGCCCGAGCACCGAGGTCTGGTTCATCAGCCGCATGGCGTGCGTGATGCCCGAGGGCTGCTGCAGGATGCGCATGAAGGTGGCGCGGTTCACCGGGTCGCGCCGGAAGGCGGCGTCCATCACGCCGCGCGCGTTGTAGAGCGCGCGCAGCGTGCGCGCGGAGAGGTTCTGCAGCCCGGTGGAGCTTTGGTAGAGCAGGAAGGTTTCGAGGATGGCGTGCGGATCGCGCTGGTACAGGTCGTCGCTGGCCACCTCGATCATGCCGCCCTTGTCCAGAAAGCGCTCGTTGATGGGCTGGGGCGCCTGCGTGGACGGGTTCAGGCGCTCCTCGATGTTGAGCAGCAGTATCTGGCAGAGCTGCGACACGGCCTTGGCCGCCCAGTAGTAGCGTCGCATCAGCGCCTCGCTGGCGCGCATGGGCAAGCGCGTGCCGTCCGGCGCCTGCGAGCGGTGGCCCAGCGATTCGGCCACGGCGGTCTGCAGGTCGAACACCAGCCGGTCCTCGCGCCGCCCGGCCAGGGCGTGCAGGCGTGCGCGCACCATGAACAGCAGCGCCTCGTTGCGCTGGATCTGGCGCACCTCGTAGCCGGTGGCCAGGCCGCTGGCGGCCAGTTCCTGCCAGGTGCGGCCCAGGCCGGCGGCGCGCGCCACCCACAGGATGAGGTGCAGGTCGCGCAGGCCGCCGGGGGATTCCTTGCAGTTGGGCTCGAGCGCGTAGGGCGTGTTCTCGTACTTGGTGTGGCGCTGGCGCATCTCCAGCGTCTTTGCCGTGAGGAAGGCGTGGGGGTCGAGGTTGGCACCAAATTGGTGCTCGAAGCGGGCAAACAGCGCGGCATCGCCGTGCACATGGCGCGCTTCGAGCAGCGAGGTCTGCACCGTCACGTCGCCGGCGGCCTCGGCCAGGCATTCCTCCACGGTGCGCACGCTGGAGCCGATTTCCAGCCCCGCGTCCCAGCAACTGCGGATGAAGCCCTCGATCTGGGCGCGCACGGCCTCGGGCTCTGGCAGATCGCCGGGCAGCAGCACCAGCACGTCGATGTCGGAGTAAGGAAAGATCTGCTCGCGGCCGTAGCCGCCCACGGCGGCCAGCGCCAGCCCCGGGGGCAGGGCCGCGCGCCGCCACAGCGCGCACAGCAGGCCGTCGGCCAGGCGCGAGAGCTTGCGCAGCAAGGCATGGATGCCGCGCGATGAGTTGCCCTGGGCCAGCAGCGCGGTCAGCAGGTTTTTCTTTTGGAGGCGGTAGGCGTCGCGCAGGGCGTGGATTTCGGTCATGGCCGCAGCCCCATGCAAGAAATGTGCTTAGGTCGTTGTCGCTTGCACGAAAGAGGGCAGCGGGGGCGAGCCAGCCGAGAGCGTCATCACCTCGTAGCCCGTGGGCGTGACCAGCACCGTGTGTTCCCACTGCGCCGAGAGGCTGCGGTCCTTGGTGACGATGGTCCAGCCGTCGTTGCCGAACTCCTTGATCTCGCGCCGGCCGGCGTTGATCATGGGCTCGATGGTGAACACCATGCCGGGCTTGAGCTCTTCGAGCGTGCCGGGGCGGCCGTAGTGCAGCACCTGGGGTTCTTCATGGAAGTTCTTGCCGATGCCGTGGCCGCAGAATTCACGCACGATCGAGAACCCATGCCCTTCGGCGAACTTCTGGATCGCGTGGCCAATGTCGCCCAGGCGCGCGCCGGGCTTGACCTGCACGATGCCGTGCCACATGGCCTCGAAGGTGATGGCGCACAGGCGCTTGGCGGCGATCGAGCATTCGCCGATCAGGTACATGCGGCTGTTGTCGCCGTACCAGCCGTCCTTGGTGATGACGGTGACATCCACGTTCACGATGTCGCCCTTCTTCAGCGGCTTGTCGTTCGGGATGCCGTGGCACACCACGTGGTTCACCGAGGTGCACAGCGAGGCGGGGTAGGCCGGGTAGCCCGGGGGCTGGTAGCCGATGGTGGCCGAGATGGTGCCCTGTTGGGCCATGCATTCGGCGCCGAGGCGGTCGATTTCCGCCGTGGTGATGCCCGGCTGGATATGGGGCGCGATGTAGTCCAGGACTTCCGAGGCCAGGCGGCACGCCAGGCGCATGCCTTCAATGTCCGCAGCGTCTTTGATGGTGATGCTCATGGGGTGGAATTATCCCATCGGCCCCGGGTTCCTGCTGGCCACCGTCTGCGCGGCGCGGCCCGCGCCCGGTAAAATGCCGGGCTTCGATCGCGCGGGCCGCCGCCCGGCCATTCTCTCCCTCACCACCTACCCAGGCCGTCAACGTGACCTTGCACCTGACCACGATTGCGGGCGGCAACGCCCTCAGCCCCTTTCGCGCCCAGCAACTCCAGCCCGCACTCGAAGCCATCCATCCGAAGATCGCCGCCATCGCGGCGCGCTTCGTGCACCTGGTGGCCACCGACGCAGCCCCCACGCCCGAGCAGCAGGAGCGCCTGACCGCGCTGCTGACCTACGGCGACCCGTACCAGGGCCCGCTGGATGGCGCGGCCATCATCGTCACGCCACGCCTGGGCACCGTCTCGCCCTGGGCCTCCAAGGCCACCGACATCGCGCACAACTGCGGGCTGCCGCTGCGCCGCGTCGAGCGCGCCACCGAATACCGCATCCAGATGGCCTCCAGCCTGCTGGGCAAGCCCACGCTGAGCGCCGAGCAACTGGCCCAGGTGGCCGCGCTCCTGCACGACCGCATGACCGAGTCCGTGCTGTTCGATCTGGCCGATGCGCAGGCGCTGTTCTCCGAGCTGCCGCCCCAGCCCATGGAGCACGTGGACGTGCTGGCGGGCGGCCGCGCCGCGCTGGAGGCCGCCAACACCCAGTGGGGCCTGGCGCTGGCCGACGACGAGATCGACTACCTGGTCACCGCCTTCCAGGGCCTGCAGCGCAACCCCACCGACGTGGAGCTGATGATGTTCGCGCAGGCCAACAGCGAGCACTGCCGCCACAAGATCTTCAACGCCCAGTTCACCATCGACGGCGTGGCGCAAGAGAAGTCGCTGTTCGGCATGATCCGCCACACGCACCAGACCAGCCCGCAGCACACCGTGGTGGCCTATTCCGACAACGCCTCGGTAATGGAAGGCCATACTGTTGAGCGGTTTGTAGCCAAAATGGCCTCTAGCGCCCAAGGGGTAAGCGCTACCAGCTATGAAAAAGAGAGCGTACTCCAGCATGTGCTGATGAAGGTGGAGACGCACAACCACCCCACGGCCATCTCGCCCTTCCCCGGCGCCTCCACCGGCGCGGGCGGCGAGATCCGCGACGAGGGCGCCACCGGACGCGGCTCCGAGCCCAAGGCGGGCCTGACCGGCTTCACGGTGTCCAAGCTCTGGGGCGGCGCGTCCGACCAGCCCGGCGGCAAGCCCGGCCACATCGCCAGCCCGCTGCAGATCATGACCGAGGGGCCGCTGGGCGGCGCCGCGTTCAACAACGAGTTCGGCCGGCCCAACCTGGCAGGCTACTTCCGCGAGTACGAACAGACCGTGGCGGGCGTGGCGCGCGGCTACCACAAGCCCATCATGATCGCGGGCGGCCTGGGCAGCATCGACGCCCGGCTCACGCAGAAGATCGAATTCCCCGCCGGCTCGCTGCTGGTGCAGCTGGGCGGCCCGGGCATGCGCATCGGCATGGGCGGCAGCGCGGCCAGCTCCATGGCCACGGGCCAGAACGCGGCCGAGCTGGACTTCGACTCTGTGCAGCGCGGCAACCCCGAGATCGAGCGCCGTGCGCAGGAGGTCATCAACCACTGCTGGGCGCAGGGCGAGGCCAACCCCATCCTGGCCATCCACGACGTGGGCGCGGGCGGCCTGTCCAACGCCTTCCCCGAGCTGACGAACGACGCCGCTCGCGGCGCGCGCTTCGACCTGCGTGCCGTGCAGCTCGAAGAATCGGGCATGGCGCCCAAGGAAATCTGGAGCAACGAGAGCCAGGAGCGCTACGTGCTGGCCATCGCGCCTGAATCGCTGGAGCTGTTCCGCGCCTTCTGCGAGCGCGAGCGCTGCCCCTTCGCCGTGATCGGCACCGCCACCGAGGCGCGCCAGCTCGTGCTGGAAGACACCGCCGCGCAGGCCGCCGATCAGAAGTTGCCCGTGGACATGCCCATGTCCGTGCTGCTGGGCAAGCCGCCCAAGATGCACCGCGACGTGACCACCGTGCAGCGCCAGTTCACGCCCATCGACCTGACCGGCGTGCCACTGCAAAAGGCCGTGATCGACGTGCTGAGCCACCCCACCGTGGCGTCCAAGCGCTTCCTCATCACCATTGGCGACCGCACCGTGGGTGGCCTTACGCACCGCGACCAGATGGTCGGCCCCTGGCAGGTGCCCGTGGCCGACTGCGCCGTCACGCTGGCCGATTACAAGGGCTTCGCTGGCGAGGCCATGGCCATGGGCGAGCGCACGCCGCTGGCTGCCATCAACGCCCCGGCCTCGGGACGCATGGCCGTGGCCGAAGCCATCACCAACCTGCTGGCCGCGCCCATCGAGCTGCCGCGCGTCAAACTGTCTGCCAACTGGATGGCTGCCTGCGGCGAGCCGGGTGAGGATGCCGACCTGTACGCCACCGTCAAGGCCGTGGGCCTGGAGCTGTGCCCGCAGCTGGGCGTGAGCATTCCCGTGGGCAAGGATTCGCTGTCCATGCGCACGCAGTGGAAGGACGGCGACGCGCAGAAGAAGGTGGTCTCGCCCGTGAGCCTGATCGTGAGCAGCTTCGCCACGCTGCAGGACGTGCGCGGCACGCTCACGCCGCAGCTCAATGCCACCGAGGAAGACACCACGCTGGTGCTCATCGACCTGGGCAAGGGCCAGTGCCGCATGGGCGGAAGCATCCTGGGCCAGGTGCTCGACCAGGCCGGTGACACCGTGCCCGACCTCGACGACGCCAAGGACCTGGTGAATCTGGTCAACGCCGTGAACGCGCTGCGCGCCAAGGGCCAGATCCTAGCCTACCATGATCGCAGCGACGGCGGCCTGCTCGCCACCGTGGCCGAGATGGCCTTCGCCGGCCATGTGGGCGTGGCGCTGAACGTGGACATGCTGGTCACCGAGGGCGATGGCATCACCGACAGCCGCATGGACGCGGGCGATGCCAAGAACTGGGCTGGCCAGATCAGCGCGCGCCGCGAAGAGCTCACGCTCAAGGCGCTGTTCAACGAGGAGCTGGGCGTGGTGCTGCAGGTGCGCACGAGCGAACGCAATGAGGTCATGCAGACGCTGCGCGAACATGGCCTGTCCATCTGCAGCCACTTCGTCGGCAAGACGCGGCCGCTGTCCAGCTCCATCGCCGCGGGCAAGGGTGAGCTGCAGGTCTGGCGCGATGCCAAGAGCGTGTTCAGCGCCAAGCTCGAAGACCTGCACCAGGTCTGGGACAGCGTGAGCTGGCAGATCTGCCAGCGCCGCGACAACCCCGCCTGCGCCGATGCCGAGCACGCTGCCGCCGGCGCGTCGGCCGACCCCGGCCTGCATGTGCACCTGACGTTCGACCCGGCGCAGGACGTGGCCGCACCGTACCTGAACCTTTCCAAACCCAAGGTGGCCGTGCTGCGCGAGCAGGGCGTGAACTCGCATGTGGAGATGGCCTACGCCTTCACCGAGGCGGGCTTCGAGGCCCACGATGTGCACATGACCGACCTGCAGAGCGGCCGCGCGCGCCTGGAGGACTTCAAGGGCATCGTGGCCTGCGGCGGCTTCAGCTACGGCGACACGCTGGGCGCGGGCATCGGCTGGGCGCGCTCCATCACCTTCAACAAAGTGCTGGCCGAGCAGTTCCAGGGCTTCTTCGCGCGCCAGGACACCTTCGGCCTGGGCGTGTGCAACGGCTGCCAGATGTTCGCTGAATTGGCCGACATCATCCCCGGCGCACAGGACTGGCCGCGCTTTACCACCAACCAGAGCGAGCGTTTCGAGGCCCGCCTGTCGCTGGTGGAAGTGCTCGAATCGCCCAGCCTGTTCCTGCAGGGCATGGCCGGTAGCCGCCTGCCCATTGCCGTGGCACACGGCGAGGGCTATGCCAACTTCAAGTACCGGGGCAACGCCGACAAGGCCATCGCAGCCATGCGCTTCGTGGACCACACGGGCGCGGCCACCGAGCAGTACCCCTTCAACCCCAACGGCAGCCCTGGCGGCCTGACGGCGGTGACCACCGCAGACGGCCGCTTCACGGCCATGATGCCGCACCCCGAGCGCGTGTTCCGCAACATCCAGATGAGCTGGACGGACCACGCCGCCGCTGGCGGCCAGGCGGCTTTCAGCCCCTGGATGCGCCTGTGGCGCAATGCGCGCAAGTGGGTGGGCTGACGCGGTTTAGTCACAGGCCACTACTAAAACAATAGCTTCCAGCGCTTGATGCACAAGCGCTGGAAGCTTTTTTTATTCATAATCTGCGTTTTTCACATTCCCAGAGTACCGCCCATGGCCGGAGCCAGTTTGCTCGCCTTGCTTGACGACATCGCCACCGTCCTCGACGACGTGGCCGTGATGACCAAGGTGGCTGCCAAGAAGAGTGCCGCCGTGGCCGACGATGTGGCGGCCATGACCAAGGTGGCCACGCAGAAGACGGCCGGGGTTCTGGGTGACGATCTGGCGCTCAATGCCCAGCAGGTCACGGGGGTGAGCGCAGACCGTGAACTGCCGGTCGTCTGGGCCGTGGCCAAGGGCTCCATGGTGAACAAGGCCATTCTGGTGCCTGCGGCGCTGGCCATCAGTGCCTTTTTGCCGGTGCTCATCACGCCCTTGCTGATGCTGGGCGGCGCTTTCCTGTGCTTCGAGGGCGTGGAAAAGCTGGCGCACAAGTTCCTGCACAGCGACGCCGAGGACGCGGCCGAGCACGCCAGCCACGCGCAGGCCAATGCCAACCCGGCGGTGAACCTGGTGGCGTTCGAGAAGGACAAGATCAAGGGCGCCGTGCGTACCGACTTCATCCTGTCGGCGGAAATCATCGTCATCGCGCTGGGCACGGTGGCGTCCGCGCCGTTCCTGCAGCAGGTGGCGGTGCTGGTGGGCATTGCCATCCTGATGACGGTGGGGGTCTATGGCCTGGTGGGCGGTATCGTCAAGCTCGACGACCTGGGCCTGTGGCTCAGCCAGAAGACCAGCAGCGCCGCGCAGGCCCTGGGCCGGGGACTGCTGGCGGCGGCGCCGTGGCTGATGAAGTTCCTCTCGGTGGCGGGCACGGCCGCCATGTTCCTGGTGGGTGGCGGCATTCTGGTGCACGGCATCGCGCCGCTGCACCACGCCATCGAGGGTGCAGGTGCCGCCGTGGCGCAGGGCGCTCTGGGCGGCCTGTGGCAGGCGCTGACCACCAACGTGCTCAACGGCGTGGCGGGCATCGTGGCCGGCGCGCTGGTGCTGGGCGCCGTCACTGTGGTTGAGAAACTGCGCAAGCGCTGAGAGGCTGAGAGACTCTCGGCCTCTGAGGCGCCGCGCAGTTTGCCCTGGGGTCAGGGAAGGGCCGGGTAGTCCGTATAGCCGTGGGGACCGGTGCCGCCGTACACGGGGGCATCGGCGAAGGGCTCGTTCAGCGGCAGGTTGTCGCGGAAGCGGCGCGGCAGGTCGGGCGTGCTGATCATGGGGCGGCCAAACGACACCATGTCTGCGCGGCCGTTGCTGAGCGCCTCGACGGCCATTTCCTTGGTGTAGCCGTTGTTGACCATCCACACGCCCGAATACAGGCGGCGCAGGGCCTCGTAGTCGAACGGTGCGTTGTCGCGCGGGCCGCCGGTGTGGCCTTCGACGACGTGGATGTAGACCGGGTGGAGCTTTTCCAGCCCGCGCACCACGTGCTCGAACAGCGGCTGCGGGTTGCTTTCCGACGAGTCGTTGACGGGCGAGACCGGCGAGAGGCGGATGCCCACGCGGTCGGCGCCAATCTCCTGCGTCACGGCGGCCATCACTTCGAGCAGGAAGCGGGCGCGGTTCTCGATGCTGCCACCGTACTGGTCGGTGCGGTGGTTGGAGCCGTCGCGCAGGAAGGCGTCGATCAGGTAGCCGTGGGCGCCGTGGATTTCCACGCCGTCAAAACCCGCTGCAATGGCGTTGGCGGCCGCCTGGCGGAAGTCGTTCACCACGCCCGCGATCTCGGCGGTTTCCAGCGCGCGCGGCACGGCGCAGTCCACATAGCCCTGGCCCACGATGTAGGTCTTGGCCTTGGGCGCGATGGCCGAGGGTGCCACGGGCGCCTGCTGGTTCGGCTGGAAGGCGTTGTGCGACATGCGGCCGGTGTGCCAGAGCTGCACGAAGATCTTGCCGCCCTTGGCATGCACGGCGTCGGTCACCTGCTTCCAGGCGGCGATCTGTCCGGGCGTGTGGATGCCGGGGGTGTGGGTGTAGCCCTGGGCGGTGTCCGACACCTGGGTGGCCTCGGCGATGATCAGGCCCACGCCGGCGCGCTGGCGGTAGTACTCGACCACCATGTCGGTGGGCTCCAGCGCGTCGTTGGCGCGGCTGCGCGTGAGCGGCGCCATGGCCATGCGGTTGGCGAGCTCGATCTTCCCCAGCTTGATCGGCTGGAAGAGGATGTCGGTGATGAAGGCTTCGTTTTGTGTACCCATGGGGGCTTACTCCTTGGTGGTGGCGGGAATGCCCGTCGCGGGCGTGACGGGCTGGAACAGGTGGTCAAGCACCAGGGCCATGCTGTCGCGCAGCGGCGTGGTGGATTTTTCGAGCTTCATGCGCAGCAGGGCGCCTTCCCAGGTGTCCCAGGCCAGGGCCGATAGCACGGGGGCGGGCAGGTCGGCGCGGACCTCGCCGGCGGCCTGGGCGCGTTCGATCATGCCGGCCAGCCGCTCGCGCCAGGCCAGTTGCGCCTGCAGCAGGCCCTGGCGACAGGCGTCGCTGGCCAGGGCCATCTCGGCGGCAAAGTTGCCCACCAGGCAGCCGGCCTGCAGTTCCTTGCGCTCGTGGTACGCAATCATCTGATCGAAGACGTAGCGGATGGCGGCCATGGGTTGCGCGGGCGCGGCGGCCGTCATGGCCTCCCAGGAGCGCTGCAGGTGCTCGGCGTACTGCTCGATGATGGCCACGGCGAACACTTCCTTGCTCTCGAAGTGGTTGTAGAACGAGCCCTTGGGCACGCCTGCGTGGTCGGTGATCTGCTGGATGCCCGTGGCGTTGTAGCCCTGGCGCGAGAACAGGTCGCGGCCCGCCTGGGTCAGGCGGTTGGGGATGTCGGTCTTGTCGGCGGTGCGGGACATGGTCAAATAATATGACCAGTCGTCTTAAATCGCAAGAGGCCTTGCGCTCCGCGCTGTAACGAAGATGACAGGGGTGTGGCAAAGGGCGCAAGCCCGCGCAGTGCACGCGGTTTAATGACCATTTTGTGAGTGTGGTTGATCTCAATCAACTTCAAAAACTAGGGTTAATACCGACGGTTGATGCAAAGCAAGAAAGACCACAATCAAAGTAGGCCTAATGGTTTCACGGGGGCCGTCCCCGTGAAACCTGATTGAAATCACCATGAAAAAGAACCTGCTGGCTGTGGCCGTTCTCTGTGCTCTGACTTCTGGTGCTGCGCTGGCGCAGCAGACGGAAGGCCCGTGGATGGTCCGCGCCCGCGCCGTGCATCTGGACAGCGCCAACAAGGACAGCACCCCCCTGGGTCTGACGATCAACAACAAGACCATCCCCGAAGTGGATGTGTCGTACTTCTTCACCCCCAACATCGCCGCCGAGCTGATCCTCACCGTGCCGCAGAAGCACACGCTGAGCGCGGGCGGTGCAGCCATTGGTTCGTTCAAGCATCTGCCGCCCACGCTGCTGGTGCAGTACCACTTCAACACGGCCGGCATCAAGCCCTATGTGGGCGCGGGCCTGAACTACACGCGCTTCTCCAGCGTGCGCGCACCGGCGGGCGTGGACATCGACCGCAACAGCTTCGGTGCGGCGCTGCAGGTGGGGCTGGACATTCCGCTCCAGAAAAACCTGTACCTGAACCTCGACGTCAAGAAGGTGTTCATCAAGACCGACGTGAGTGCTGGCGGCGCCAAGCTGGGCACCTTCAAGGCCGACCCCGTGCTCGTGGGCGTGGGCCTGGGCTGGCGTTTCTGAGCGCCCGCGCTGCATGAAGCAGCGCATCGGATCTTCTCCAAGGTAGTTTTTGGCCAGCGCATGCGCTGGCCTTTTTTCTTGTGCGACGGCGGGACTGGTGGTCCGGGCGTGCGCCTTCAGGGCGCTGTGCCGCAGCCCGCGCCGCCCGGCAGCGCAGAAAGCGGGCCGGCCGTGGGGTCGCTCAGGCGGCGCCACCACCAGGGCAGGGCCAACGGAAGGCTGGGGCGCTGCCAATGCTGGCGCGCCCGGGGTGTTGCGCCGATCTCGGGCGGGAGGGGGCCGATGTCGAAGTGGAAGGAGTAGCACGGCTCCAGCCCCATGCGCAGGTCGGTGATGGTCAGCCGCCCCTGGCTGCTCGCCTGCATGCGCATGAAGCCGTGGCTGAACCAGGCCAGCCGCCGGGCATGGGGGTTGTCCGCGTGCTGTCTCCGCAGACCGGTGCCGCGCGGATGGGAGGTCCAGGTGGCGGGGTGTGTGCCGTCGAGCAAGGAGTAATACGCCTCATGGTAGTGCTCGGGCCCTATGGCCACCGCGCGCCAGAGCACGGTGCTGAACGGGGCCGGGGTGACCAGCATCTGGCTGGCCTCCATGCCGTTCTGCCGCAAAGAGGCTTCCAGCACGCCGCGCACATGCTGTTGTGCGAGCACGCTCCAGCCCAGGTAGGCGGTGCTCAGCGCCAGCATCGCAGCGTTCCAGCGCAGTCCCTTGGAGGATGACCAGAGCACGGCGGCCATCACCCCTGCCAGCAGCGGCAGGGTGTAGAGCGGGTCGATGATGAAGATGCTGCCGACGGCAAAGGGGTGGTTGCTGAACGGCTGCAGCAACTGCGTGCCGTACACCGTCAGGGTGTCGAGCAGCGGGTGGGTGACCAGCGCCAGCGCCATGGCCAGCCACCAGCGCCGCCACAGGTCTGGCTGACCCGTCAGTCGGGCGGCCAGCCAGCCCAGCGGGGCCGACGCCAGCGCAAGGAGCACCAGGCCATGGCTCTCGGCCCGGTGGCGCACCATGTTGAGCAGCGGGTCGCCATGGCCGATGAAGGCGTCCAGGTCGGGCAGGGTGCCTGCGGCGGCACCCCACAGGGCGGCCTTCCAGGCGGCGGTGCGTCGCCCGAGGGTGGCCAGAACAACGGCACTGCCCAGGGCGGCCTGGCTGATGGAGTCCATGTGCGGGTCGAGTGAATGTCTCCGCATTCTTGCAGCGCCCGGGCTGCCCTGTGTGCCTGGGGTCTTGCCGCGCGAGCGGGATCAGTCGATGGACGGGGCGGCGGACTCTTCCTCGGTATCGAGCCGCTTCATGTTCTCCAGCAGCTTGAGCAGGTAGTGCAGCGAGTGCGTGATGTCGCCGATCGAGAAGTCCGCCAGCGCCTGTGCGTAGTACGCATGGATCTTGGGCTGCGCCTGAACCACCCAGACCTCGCGGCCCGTGTCGGTCATCTGGATGCGTTTGGAGCGGCGGTCGCGTCCATCGGGGGTGCTGTGCACATGGCCGTCGCGTTCCATCCGGCTGATCAGGCCTGAGAGGTTCTGGCGGCTGACCATCAGGTAACGCGCCAGGTCGCCCACGCTCATGCCCCCTGCAGCCTCGGGGCGCGACAGCGCACCCAGCACGGCCCATTGCTGTGTCGTGAGCCCCTCGTCCTCCACGGCACGCGTGCCTGTTTTATGCAACATATTTGCGCATTGGTAGAGGCGGAAGAACAGCCTGTTGGCCAGCTCCATGCGCACTATTTCGCTGTTTTCATTAGGGTTAACCATGTGTTGTCCTTAAAAATTCTTCTTGCAAAAACAAACGCCGATGCCTACTATACGACAACATGTTTACATAAATGCGTGTTTGAAGATTCAGGCAAGCATACCAACCCACCCCCCAGCTGATGGAGAGCAAGATGCAAAGATTTGATGGAAAGACCGTGATCGTGACCGGCGGCGGCGGCGGTATCGGTGGCGCCACGGCGCGCCGCTTCGCGGCCGAGGGCGCCCAGGTTGCCGTGTTCGACATGAATCTGGATGCTGCAGAAAAAGTGGCCGCCGGCATCCGCTCCACTGGTGGGCAGGCCACCGCCTTCCGCTGCGACATCACCGACCGCGCCGGGGTGGACGCCGCCGTTGCCGCGGTGCTGGCGCAACGCGGCGCCATCGATGTGCTGGTCAACAACGCGGGCTGGGACATCTTCAAGCCCTTCGTCAAGACCGTGCCCGCCGAATGGGAGAAGCTGATCGCCATCAACCTCACCGGCGCGCTGCACATGCTGCACGCCGTGCTGCCGGGCATGGTCGAACGCAAATACGGTCGCATCGTGAACGTGGCGTCCGACGCCGCGCGCGGCGGCTCCTCGGGTGAGGCCGTGTACTCCGCCTGCAAGGGCGGCCTGGTCGCGCTGTCCAAGACGCTGGCGCGCGAACACGCCCGCCAGGGCATCACTGTGAACGTGGTCTGCCCCGGCCCGACCGATACCGCCCTGCTGGCCGGTGTGGCCGAGGGCGCCCGCGACCCGGCCAAGCTGATCGAAGTCTTCAAGAGCGCCATTCCCCTGGGCCGCCTGGGCCAGGGCGACGACCTGGCCTCCGCCATCGCCTTCATGGGCAGCGACGACGCCAGCTTTGTCACCGGCCAGGTGCTCAGCGTCTCTGGCGGCCTGACGATGCATGGATGAGCTCCTGGAGACCTCCTTACTTTGACCGAAAGAACACCATGAACTTTGAAGACATCCTGTACGAAGTGCGCAACGGCGTGGCCTGGATCACCATCAACCGTGCCAACAAGATGAACGCGTTTCGCGGCCAGACCTGCGACGAGATCATCAAGGCGTTGAACAAGGCTGGCTACGACAAGGAAGTCGGCGCCATCGTGCTGGCCGGCGCCGGCGACCGTGCCTTTTGCACCGGCGGCGACCAGTCCGCCCACAACGGCAACTACGACGGCCGCGGCACCATCGGCCTGCCGATGGAAGAGCTGCACACCGCCATCCGCGACGTGCCCAAGCCCGTGATCGCCCGCGTGCAGGGCTTTGCCATCGGCGGCGGCAACGTGCTGGCCACGATTTGCGATCTGACCATCTGCTCCGACAAGGCGCAGTTCGGTCAGGTGGGCCCCAAGATGGGCTCGGTGGACCCCGGTTACGGCACGGCCTTCCTGGCCCGCGTGGTCGGCGAGAAGAAGGCGCGCGAGATCTGGTACCTGAACCGCCGTTACAGCGGCGCCGAGGCCGTGGCCATGGGCCTGGCCAACTTCTGCTTCCCGCACGACCAGCTCGACGCCGAAGTGCAGAAGATCGGCGAGGAACTGTGCGAGCGCAGCCCCACGGCGCTGGCGATCGCCAAGCGCAGCTTCAACGCTGACACCGCCCACCAGGCCGGCATTGCGGGCCTGGGCATGTACGCGCTCAAGCTGTACTACGACACGGAAGAGTCGCGCGAAGGCGTCAACGCCCTCAAGGACAAGCGCAAGCCCGAGTTCCGCAAGTACTTCAAGTAAGCCACGGAGACCGATCGATGAACCCGAACCCCTATATCAACGAAGACCTGCAGGCGCTGGCCGAATCGGTGCGCCGCTTCGCGCAGGAAAAGGTCGCCCCCGGCTTCCAGGAACGCGACCGCACCCGGGTGCTGGACCGTGCCCTGCTGCGCGAGATGGGCGAGCTCGGGTTCATCGTGCCCGAGTTGCCCGAGCAGTTCGGCGGCTTGGGGCTGGGCTGCCTGGCGGCCGGCGTGATCCACGAGGAAATGGCCCGTGCCGATCTGAGCTTCTCGTACCTGAACCTGCTGGCCTCGCTGAACGCGCAGATCCTGTCCAAGTACGGCCAGCCAGAGGTGGTCAAGCTCTGGCTGCAAAAGCTCATCCAGGGCCAGGCCATCTGCGCCATCGCGCTGACCGAGCCGCGCGGCGGCTCGGATGCGGCCAACCTGCGCCTGAAGATCGAGCGCGTGGGCAACGACTACGTCATCAACGGCGAAAAGACCTCCATCTCGGCCGCCGACCAGGCCGACATCGCCGTGGTCTTCGGCCGCACCGGCACGCCCGAAGCCGGCGCGCATGGCGTCACGGCCCTGCTGGTGCCAATGAACACGCCCGGCATCACCACCAACCGCTTCGACTGCCACGGCCAGCGCGCCATTGGCCGCGGCTCCATCTTCTTCGAGAACGTGCGCGTGCCCGTCAGCCACCGCCTGGGCGACGAGAACAAGGGGTTTGTGCAGGTGATGCACGGCTTTGATTTCTCGCGCTCGCTCATCGGCCTGCAGTGCCTGGCCGTGGCGCGCGTGGCGCTGGAGGAAACCTGGAAATACATCACCGAGCGCCAGGCCTTCGGCCAGCCGCTATCAAGCTTCCAGGGCGTGACGCACCCGCTCGCGCAGTACGACACCGAGGTCGAGGGCGCGCGCCTGCTGTGCCTGCAGGGCCTGTGGCTCAAGGACCAGGGCCTGCCCCACACCGCCGAGGCCGGCATGGCCAAGTGGTGGGGCCCGAAGCTGGCCTACGACGTGATCCACCAGTGCCTGCTGTGCTTCGGCCACGGCGGCTACGACCGGGGGCTGATGGAACAGCGCCTGCGCGACGTGCTGGGCTTCCAGATCGGTGACGGCACGGCCCAGATCATGAAAACCATCATTGCCCGCACGCGGGCGGGGCGGAAGTTCGTGCCGGCATGAGGCCACCGGCGCTGTCAAAAACGATAGCTGACAGCGCTTGTGTTTGCTGGATTTGAATGAGAAAAGTGCCTGAAACCCTTTGTTGACAAGCGCGAAGCGCTCCTGTTTTTAAGACACACCACCGGAGACACACCATGGAATTCGACGCCGTACTGCTTCCCCCGCGCCGTGAGCGCATGATCGCCCAGGGCCTCTGGCATGACCGCACCATCAACGGCGAACTCGACGCCTGCGCCGCCGCCTGCCCCGACAAGCTCGCGCTGACGGCGCTGCGCGTGGAGACGGGCGAAGTCCGGCGCTTCTCCTACGCCGAGCTTGCGCGCATGGCCGACCGCATCGCCGTGGGCCTGGCGCGGCTGGGCGTGGGCAAGAACGACATCGTGGCCTGCCAGCTGCCCAACTGGTGGCAGTTCACGCTGGTCTACCTGGCCTGCTCGCGCATCGGCGCGGTGATGAACCCGCTGATGCACATCTTCCGCGAGCGCGAGCTGTCGTTCATGCTCCAGCATGGCGAGGCCAAGGTCATGATCGCGCCCAAGGTGTTCCGGGGCTTCGACTTCGGGCAGATGATCACCGGCCTGCAGCCCAGCCTGCCGCACCTGCGGCACCTGGTGGTGGTGGACGGCCAGGGCCCCAACAGCTTTGAGGCGCTGCTCAGCGGCCCCGAGTGGGAGAACGCGCCGGATGCGCGGGACATCCTCACGCGCCACCGCCCCGGCCCGGACGACGTGACGCAGCTCATCTACACCTCGGGCACCACCGGCGAGCCCAAGGGCGTGATGCACTCGGCCAACACGGTGATGGCCAACATCGTTCCCTACGCCCAGCGCCTGCGCCTGGACGCCGAGGACGTGGTGCTGATGGCCTCGCCCATGGCGCACCAGACCGGCTTCATGTACGGGCTGATCATGCCCATTCTGCTCAAGGCCAGCGTGGTGCTGCAGGATGTGTGGGAGCCGAAGAAGGCCATCGAGCTGATCCGCACCGAAGGCGTGACGTTCACCATGGCCTCCACCCCGTTCCTGACCGACCTGGCCAAGACCGTCACTGAAACAGGGCAGGGCGTGCCCACGCTGCGCACCTTCCTGTGCGCTGGCGCACCCATCCCCGGCCCGCTGGTCGAGCAGGCCCGCGCGGCGCTGGGGGCAAAAATCGTGTCGGCCTGGGGCATGACGGAGAACGGCGCCGTCACCCTGACGAAGCTCGACGACGAGGATGAGCGCTCGTTTTCCACCGACGGTTGCCCGCTGCCCGGCGTGGAGGTCAAGGTGGTGGACGTGGATGGCCAGACCCTGCCCGTGGGCGAGACCGGCCGCCTGATGCTGCGTTCGTGCTCCAACTTCGGCGGCTACCTGCACCGCGCGCACCTCAACGGCACCGACGCGGACGACTGGTTCGACACCGGCGACCTGGCGCGCATCGACGGGAAGGGCTACATCCGCATCACCGGCCGCAGCAAGGACGTGATCATCCGTGGTGGCGAGAACATTCCGGTGGTCGAGATCGAGTCGCTGCTGTACCGCCACCCGGCCGTGGCCATGGCCGCCATCGTGGCCTACCCCGACGAGCGCCTGGGCGAACGCGCCTGCGCCGTGGTGGTGACCAAGCCGGGCCAGACCTTCGACCTGCCCGGCATGGTGGAGTACCTCAAGGGCCAGAAGGTGGCCGTGCAGTACATCCCCGAGCGCCTGGTGGTCACCGACGCCATGCCGGCCACGCCGTCCGGAAAGATCCAGAAGTTCAAGCTGCGCGAGCTGATGCGCACGCCGGACTGAAGCCCGCCACCACACCGGAGACACCGCATGACGGACGAGCAACCGATCCGCGTGGAAACGCACGGCCGCGTGGGCCTCATCACCCTGCACCGGCCCCAGCAGCTCAACGCCCTGAACGACGCCCTGATGGACGCCCTGGGCGCCGCCCTCCTGGCCTTCGACGCCGACCCCGGCATCGGCGCCATCGTCATCACGGGGAGCGAGAAGGCCTTTGCCGCCGGTGCCGACATCCAGGCCATGGCCGACTGGACGTTCATGGACGTGACCCAGGGCCAATTCATCACGCGCAACTGGGAAGCCATCCGCAGCGTGCGCAAGCCTGTGATCGCCGCCGTGGCCGGCTATGCCATGGGCGGCGGCTGCGAGCTGGCGCTGGCCTGCGACGTCATCGTGGCGGCCGAGTCGGCGCGCTTCGCGCTGCCCGAGATCAAGCTGGCCATGCTGCCCGGCGCGGGTGGCACGCAGCGCCTGCCGCGCGCCATCGGCAAGGCCAAGGCCATGGACATGTGCCTCTCGGCCCGCGTGCTCGACGCGCAGGAGGCCGACCGCTACGGCCTGGTCTCGCGCGTGGTGCCCGATGCCGAACTGCTGGAGCGCACCCTGGCCCTGGCGGCGCAGATTGCCGCGTTCTCGCTGCCCGCGCTCGTCGCGGTCAAGGAGTCGGTGAACCGCGCCTGGGAGAGCCCGCTGAGCGAGGGCATCCTGTTCGAGCGCCGCGCGCTGTACGGGCGCTTTGCCAGCAGCGATGCGCACGAGGGCATGCACGCCTTCCTGGGCAAGCGCAAGCCGGACTTCCAGCACCGCTGATGCTGCGGCTGGTGGGAATGAAAAATTTTGAGTGTTTCATGCCATGAAGCCAATGCCAACGGGCGCTGCAAGCTACTGAAACAGTAGCAAGAAACGGGGCCGCCGGCCGCAAGCCGGGCGGCGGCCATCCGCACCAGGAGACAACAACATGCTGACGATCAATCTCTTCAACGGGTTGGTGTACGGGGCGCTGCTCATCGTCATGAGCTCGGGCCTGGCACTGATCTACGGCCTGCGGCGGGTGGTGAACTTCGCCCACGGCGCGCTCTACATGCTGGGGGCCTACATTGGCTTCTCGGTGGCCCAGTACAGCAACTTCTGGGTAGCCCTGGTGGCGGCGCCCGCCGCCATGGCCGTGGTGGGCGTGCTGCTCGACCGCTATGGCTTTCGCCTGCTGCAGGACCGCGAGCCGCTCAACGTCATGCTGGTCACCTTCGGCCTGCTGCTGATTCTGGAAGACCTGGTGGTCTTCATCTGGGGCAAGAGCAACTATTCGCTGTTCACACCCGGGCTGCTCAACTTCCCGGTCAACCTGTTCGGCCACGACGTGCCGGCCTACCGCATCGGCGTGATCGTGGTGGGCGCCGTGGTGGCGCTGGGGCTGACGCTCTGGCTGCGCTACTCGCGCATCGGCCTGTTCGTGCGCGCCGCCAGCACCGACCCGGTCACCACCTCCATGCAGGGCGTCAACACCGACGTGCTCAGCGCCGGGGTGGTGGGCCTGGGCAGCGCGCTGGCCGGGCTGGCGGGCGTGGTGGCGGCGCCGTTTCTGTCGCTGTCGCCGCACATGAGCTCGGACGTGCTGATCGACTCCTTCGTGGTCGTGGTCATCGGCGGCCTGGGTTCGCTGGCCGGGGCCTTCGTCGCGGCGCTGCTGCTCGGAATGATGCAGGCCATTGGCGCCGTCTACCTGCCCGAGGTGTCGGTGCTGCTGCCCTTCATTTTCATGATCGCCATCCTGATCTGGAAGCCCTCGGGCCTGGCCGGCAGCCGTACCTGAAAGCGGGAGAGACCACATGACTCTTGTACGTACCGGCGCTCTGTCGCTTCTGGCCCTGGCGGGTGGCGTGGCCATCATGCTGCTCACCCCGTCCAGCAGCCTGCTGGGCATGTTCACGCAGGCCGTCATCTACGCCATCTTCGCCCTGGGCGTGGGGGTGCTGCTCAAGCAGAACGGCCTGGTCAGCTTTGGCCACGCGCTGTATTTCGGCGCGGCGGGCTATGGCATGGGCGTCATCCTGGCGCTGGACTGGATGCCCGCGGAGTGGGCGATTCCCGTCGTCCTCGTGGGCATCGGCCTGCTGGCCTTTCTCATCGGCCTGGTCATCGTGCGCGTGCCGGGCATTGCCTTTGGCATGCTGACCCTGGCCATCGGGCAGATGGTCTATCTGCTGGCCTCGCGGGCCCGGGGCATGACGGGCGGGGCCGACGGCATGAGCGTCAACTGGCCCGCCACGCTGTTCGGCGTGCAGCAGTCAGTGCTGCTCAAACCGGCCACGCTGTTCATGGTGGCCTGGACCGTGATGGTGCTGGTCACCTTTGTGCTGCTGTGGATCTTGCGCACGCGCTTTGGCTCCATCACCGAGGCCATCCGCGACAACGAGGAGCGCGCCCGCTTCATCGGCATCACGACCACGGTGCCGCGCGCGGCGGTGTATGCGCTGTCGGCCGTGGTCACGGGCATCGCGGGCCTGATGTCCACGCTCAACACGGGCTTTGTCTCGCCCGAGAACCTGCACTGGAGCGTCTCGGCCATCACCCTGCTGATGGTGGTGGTGGGCGGCTTCAAGACAGCCCTCGGGCCCATCGTCGGCGCCATCGTCTATTTCCTGTTCAAGGACTTGCTGGGCGACTACGCCACGCATTCGATGGCCATCTTCGGCGCCGCGCTGATCGCCGTGATCGTGTTCTCGCCCGACGGCATCGTCGGCGCCGTGCAACGCCTGCGCAAGCGGGGCAGCCTGCAGGGCGGGCGCCGCCACGCCGGTGGCCACTGAATGCCCGATGGAAAGGACATCCCGATGAACTCCTATGTATTGCAGGCCGAGGACGTGGCCATCCACTACGGTGGCGTGAAAGCGCTCGACGGTGTCGGCATCACGCTCGAAAAAGGCCAGATCCGCGGCCTGATTGGCCCCAACGGCGCGGGCAAGTCCACGGTGATCGACGCGATCACCGGGCGGCGCAAGCTCACGCGCGGCAAGGTGCTGCTCGACGGCGAGGACGTCAGCCACCTGGGCGCCGTCGAGCGCCGCCGGCGCGGCCTCTCGCGCAGTTTTCAGCGCACCAGCATCTTTGGCGGCATGACGGTGCGCCAGCAGGTGGAACTGGCGTCCTACAAGATGGGCGTGCAGGACTCCGCCGCCGATGCCGCCGCCGTGCTGAAAGAGCTCGATCTCGACCGCCTGAGCCACGCCGTCGCCGAGGACCTGGGCTACGGCGAGCAGCGCCGCCTGGACCTGGCGCTGGCCCTGGTGGGCCGGCCCAAGCTGCTGATGCTCGACGAGCCCATGGCGGGCCTGTCGGTGCAGGAATCGCAAGACCTGGCGCGGCACCTCAAGGCGCTGACATCACGCTGGGAGGTGTCGGTGCTGCTGGTCGAGCACGACATGGATGTGGTGTTCGGCATCTCGGACGCCGTCACCGTTTTTGAACTCGGCCGCGTGATCGCCAGCGGCGAACCGGCCAGCGTGCGCGCCAACCCGCGCGTGCGCGAAGCCTACCTCGGGAGCGCCGCATGACTGCCTTGCTCAGCCTGGACCAGGTCCAGTCCTTCTATGGCGCGGCGCACATCCTGCATGGCCTGGGCCTGCAGGTGCACGCGGGCGAGCGCGTGGCCCTGATCGGCCGCAACGGCGTGGGCAAGACCACGGTGGTCAACACCATCCTGGGCCTGGCCCAGATGCGCGCGGGCAGCCTGCATTTTGGCGGCGTGCCGATCGCCCGGCCGCGTCCCTATATCGCGGCGCAGCACGGCATCGTCGTGGTGCCGCAGGGGCGGCGCATCGTCGCCAACCTGACGGTGGAGGAGAACCTGCTGCTTGGCGCCGCCACGGGCCGCAAGGGGCCCTGGACGGTGCCCGAAATCTACAAGCTGTTCCCCATCCTGCAGGAGCGCGCCCACACCCCGGGAACGGCGCTGTCGGGCGGGCAGCAGCAAATGCTGGCCGTGGGCCGTGCGTTGATGGCCAACCCCGGTCTGATCCTGCTCGACGAGCCCACCGAGGGGCTGGCGCCCGTCATCGTGGACCAGCTCGCCGACATCTTCAACCAGGTGGCCGACCAGGGCACGGCGCTGCTGCTGATCGAGCAGAACCTGAGCCTGGTGGTGCGCGTGGCGCACCGCTACCTGGCCATGGCCAAAGGCTCGGTGGTGGCCCAGGGGCAGGTCGTCAACTCGCCGCAAGGCCTTCAGGACATCGAGGAACACGTGATGGTGTGACCCGCGTGGGTGCAGGAAGCAAGTGGCCGCCGGACCCTTTCCGGCAATTTTTTCAGGAGACAAACATGTTCAAGACTTCGCAAGTTCAACAACTGCTGGCCGGTGTGGTGCTGGTGGCCGCCCTGCCGCTGACGGCCATGGCCCAGGCCAAGGACCCGGTCAAGATCGCCCTGGTCACGTCCAAGTCCGGCGGCTTCTCGACCATGGGCGCCGACGTGGCCAACGGCATCAAGTTCGCCGTGGAAGAGGCCAATGCCAAGGGCGGGGTGGACGGCCGCAAGATCATCGTGGCCGAGGGCGACGATGAAAGCACGCCGGACGCGGGCCGCCGTGTGGCAGAGAAGCTGGCCCGCGAAGGCCACAACCTGATCATCGGCCCCATCACCTCCGGCATTTCCCTGGCCATCAGCCAGAACCTGGCGCGCTGGGACGCCGCCTTCATCGGCACCATGAGCAAGGCCGACAAGCTCACCCAGGATGCCTGCAACCCGCGCTTCATCCGCACCAACCATTCGGATGCCATGGACCTGGCCATGATCAACGAGTGGCTCAAGGGCATTCAGGGCAACAACTTCGCCATCCTGGCCGCCGACTACGTGTGGGGCCAGGACTCGGCCAAGTCCTTCGAGGCCGCCGTCACGGCGCAGGGCAAGAAGGTGTCGCTCAAGCTGTTTGCGCCGCTGGGCACCAAGGACTACGCGCCCTACATCCAGCAGCTCAAGGCCGCCAATGTCGATGCCGTCTGGTTCGCCGACGTGTCCGGCGCCATCGCCTTCACCAAGCAGGCCGCCGACTTCGGCCTGATTCCCAAGACACCGCTGATCGGCCACGCCCTGCTGTCGAACTTCGTGGTCAACGCCACGGGCACTGCGCTGACCAACACGCCCGGCAACGTGGGCTACACGCCCGACATCGACACGCCGCAAAGCAAGGCCTTCGCCGCCGCCTTCAAGGCCAAGCACAACCGCCTGCCGTCGGACACCGAAGGCCAGGCCTACAACGGCGCCATGGTGCTGTTCCAGGGCGTGACTCTCGCCAAGAGCGTCAAGCCCGAGGACGTGACCAAGGCCCTGCGCGGCGCGCAGGTGGACACCCTCTACGGCAAGGCCACCGTGCGCGCGGCCGACAACCAGATGGTCATCCCCAACTACGTGGCCCGCGTGAAGACGGCCGACGGCGTGCTGCGCCCGGTGATCGAGCAGACCTACCCGGCCTCGATCGTTCCGGCGGCATCGCCCCTGTGCAAGATGTGACGGGACGGGCATCGTGAAAGCGGCCTATATCACCGGCCATGGGGGCAACGAGGTTGTCCAGGTCGGGCAGCGCGAGAAGCCGGCCGACGCCCCCGGGCAGGTGGTGGTGCGCATGCATGCGGCCACGCTCAATCGCGTGGACCTCTACATGCGCGACAGCGGTGCGGGCATCACGCACCGCCTGCCGCAAATCCTGGGGCTCGACGGCGCGGGCACGGTGGAATCCGTGGATGCCGATGAGTCCCTGCTGCGCCCGGGCCAGGCGGTGGTGCTGCACCCCGGCATCGGCTGTGGCCGCTGCGAGTTCTGCCAGCGCGGCGACACGGCGCTGTGCACACGCATCCAGTTCCTGGGCGAGCATTGCGACGGCACCTTTGCCCAGTGGGTGCGGCTGCCCGTGGCGCAGGTTTTTCCCAAGCCCGCCCATCTGGACTTTGCCGAGGCGGCGGCCCTCGGCGTCAACCACCTCACCGCCTGGCGCATGTTGTTTACCAAGGCGCGGCTCCAGCCCTGGGAGACGGTGCTGGTTTTCGGCATCGGCGGCGGCGTGTCGCTGGCCGCCCTGCAGCTGGCCAAGGCCATCGGCGCGCGAGTCATCGTGACCTCGCGCGACGACACCAAGCTCGAACGCGCACGGGCCCTAGGGGCCGACCATGCGGTCAACGGCCAGACCCAGGACGTGGCCAGGGAGGTCATGGCCCTCACGGGCGGGCGCGGCGTGGACGTGGTGTTCGAGAACACGGGCGCGGCCACCTGGCCGTCGGCCCTGAAGTCGCTGGTGCGCGGCGGCCGGCTCGTCACCTGCGGGGCCACCACGGGCGACCAGCCCGGCGCGGACCTGCGCCGTCTCTTCGTGCGCCAGCTGCAGGTTTTTGGTTCCAGCCTGGGCAGCCTGGGCGAGTTCCATGACCTGCTGGGCTTCGTTGCGCGCACGGGCCTGCGGCCGGTGATCGACAGCACCTACGCGCTCGACGATGTGCATGCCGCACTCGACCGCCTGGAGTCGGGTGCGCAGTTCGGCAAAGTCGTCCTGCGCATCGACGTCTGAATTGAAACCACCCTTGAATGTGTTGACCCCATGACCCAAGCCTTCATCTGCGACGCCATCCGCACCCCCATCGGCCGCTACGGCGGCGCCCTCAGCTCGGTGCGCACCGACGACCTCGGCGCCATTCCCCTCAAGGCGCTGATGGAGCGCAACCCCGGCGTGGACTGGGCCTCTGTCACCGACGTGCTCTATGGCTGCGCCAACCAGGCCGGTGAAGACAACCGCAACGTCGCCCACATGGCCAGTCTGCTGGCAGGCCTGCCCCTGGAAGTGCCCGGCGCCACCATCAACCGCCTGTGCGGCTCGGGCCTGGACGCCGTGGGCACGGCCGCGCGCGCCATCAAGGCGGGCGAAGCGGGCCTCATGATCGCTGGCGGCGTGGAAAGCATGAGCCGCGCCCCCTTCGTCATGCCCAAAGCCGAAAGCGCCTTCAGCCGCAGCAACGCCGTCTATGACACGACGATCGGCTGGCGCTTCATCAACAAGCGGATGAAAGAACAGTACGGCGTCGACTCCATGCCCGAAACGGCGGAAAACGTCGCCCAGGAGTTCCAGATCGAGCGCGAAGCGCAAGACCGCATGGCGCTGCGCAGCCAGTTGAACGCCGTGGCCGCCATCCAGGCCGGCCACCTGGCGCGCGAGATCGTGCCCGTGCACATCCTGCAGAAGAAGGGCGACGCCCTCATCGTCAGTCAGGACGAGCACCCCCGCGAGACCAGCCTGGAAGCGCTGGGCAGGCTCAAGGGCGTCGTGCGCCCGGACGGCACCGTCACCGCTGGAAACGCCTCGGGCGTGAACGACGGCGCCTGTGCCCTGCTGCTGGCGAGCGAAGCCAGCGCTGCAAAGAACGGCCTGACACCCAAGGCCCGGATCGTCGGCATGGCCACCGCCGGTGTGGCGCCGCGCATCATGGGCTTTGGCCCCACGCCTGCCACGCTCAAGGTGCTGGCACAGACGGGCCTCACCATCGACCACATGGACGTGATCGAACTCAACGAAGCCTTCGCGGCCCAGGGCCTGGCCGTGCTGCGCGCGCTGGGCCTGCAGGACGACGATGCCCGCGTCAACGCCTGGGGCGGCGCCATCGCGCTGGGCCACCCGCTGGGGGCCAGCGGCGCACGCCTGGCGACCACGGCGGTGAACCGCCTGCACGCCACGGGCGGAAAGTACGCGCTGTGCACCATGTGCATTGGCGTGGGGCAGGGCATTGCCGTCATTCTGGAGCGCGTGTGAGCGCTGCCGGTCTGAATTTCACCACCGACTTCTCATCTCGATTGCAGGAAACACCATGTCCGATTTCATCCGCACCACCCGCCGTACCGTTCTGAGCAGCATCGCCCTGGCGGCGGCTGCTGCAACGTTGCCCCTGGGCGCAAGCGCCCAGAACTATCCCACCAAGCCCATCACCATCGTCGTGCCGTTTGCGGCCGGTGGCACCACCGACATCCTGGCGCGCCTGGTGGGGCAGTACCTGACGACTGAACTGGGTCAGCCCGTGGTGGTGGAAAACAAGGCGGGTGCGGGCGGCAACATCGGCGCCGCCTACGCCGCCAAGGCTGCGGCCGACGGCCACACGCTGTTCATGGGCACGGTGGGCACGCACGCCATCAATGCCTCGCTCTATAAGAAGCTGCCCTACGATCCGATCAAGGACTTCGCACCGCTTTCGCGTGTGGCCATGGTGCCCAACCTGCTCGTCGCGCACCCCTCGCAGCCGTACAAGACGGTGCAGGAAATGATTGCCTACGCCAAGGCCAACCCCGGCAAGATCAATTTCGGTTCGCCCGGCAACGGCGCCTCGCCCCACCTGTCGGGCGAGCTGTTCAAGAGCATGACCAAGGTCGACATGGTGCATGTCCCCTACAAGGGCAGCGCCCCGGCCGTGAGTGACCTGCTGGGCGGCCAGATCTCGATCATGTTTGACAACCTGCCCTCGGTGATCCCGCATGTGCGCGGCGGCAAGCTGCGCGCCATTGCCATTTCCACCGCCAAGCGCTCGGCCGACCTGCCCGATGTGCCCACCATCGCCGAGGCCGGCGTGCCCGGTTATGAGGCCACGTCGTGGTTCGGCTTGTTCGCCCCGGCGGGCACGCCAGCGCCGGTGCTGGCCAAGATCAGCACCGCCCTGGGCAAGGTGCTGGCCAACGCCGAGGTGAAGAAGAAGATCGACGACCAGGGCGGCGAACCCGCCAACGAGACGCCCGCGCAGTTTGCCGACTTCATCCAGAAGGAAACCATCAAGTGGGGCAAGGTCGTCAAGGAGTCGGGCGCCAGTCTCGACTAAGCGATTGCTATTGAAATAAGAGCTGCCAGCGCCCTTGTATTGGGCGCTGGCAGCTTTTTTGTTGCTGGGTGCAGGTGCTGTGGGTGCGTCTTTGCTGGCATGTGCCGCAAATGTTGCACTGCAAATAACCTTTTGATTGATATGGATTAAAACTCCATCGGAGGCCTGCTTTTATGGTGCCCTCCAGCAGCCAATGAATGGCTTGCGCAATGGGGAAACCATGTATCTGTTCGACTGGCTATTTGGGAAAAAGGAACACGTCCAAAATGTGGCTTCGGCGCCGGTCAAGGCGCCTGCCGTGGCAGAGGTGCCGCCGCGCACCGCCGCCACCGAGACCGTGGCACCAGGCACCGCGATCCACTACCACCCGGAACTCGTGGGCAAGCTCCAGCAGGACCACCAGGCCCTGTTGCGTCTCTACACCCAGACCCAGACCGCCGCGCGCCGGGGCGATGTGGCGCAGGCGGCGCGCCATCTGGAGGAGTTCCGCATTCTCCTGCAGGGCCACCTGCTGACCGAGAACGTGCGCCTCTATGTCTACCTGGAGCATGCACTGGCCAAGGATGCGTCCAGCCACCAGCTCATCCGCTCTTTCCGCCACGAGATGGACGACATTGGCAAAGCCGTGGTGAAGTTTCTGACCGACTACCGCGACCTGGCCCAGCACCCCGAGTTTGCACAGCAGTTCAGCGAGGCGCTCGAAGGCATCGGCAAGGTGCTGGCCGAGCGCATCCGCCGCGAAGAAGAAACGCTGTACCCGCTGTACTCCGCGTAGCGGGGACGCACCGGCAAGGCGGGGCCGGCGTTGCTAAGATGCCAGCCCTCGCGTGTTTTTCGGATGGTGCGTTTCATGGATCTGCAGACCTGGCTGGCTTTTCTTGCGGCATCGTGCCTGATCGCGGTGTCGCCCGGTTCGGGTGCCGTGCTGTCCATGAGCCATGGCCTCAACTACGGCGTGCGCAAGGCGGGCGCCACCATCCTGGGCCTGCAGCTGGGGCTGCTGCTGATCCTGTTCATCGCGGGGGCGGGCGTGGGTTCGCTGCTGCTGGCCTCCGAGCTGGCGTTCAGCGCGGTGAAGGTGCTGGGCGCCTGCTACCTTGTCTACGTGGGCTTGTCGCAGTGGCGCGCGGACGATGCCTCGCCCCTGAACGGCGGTGAAGAGGCCCCGGCAGGCCCCTGGCAGAAGCGCTGCATGACCGGCTTCCTCACCAATGCCACCAACCCCAAAGGCATCATCTTCATGGTGGCCGTGCTGCCGCAGTTCATGACCGACACCCGCCCGCTGTGGACGCAATTGCTCGTGATGGCCGCCACCACCGTGGCGGTGGATGTGGTGGTGATGCACGGCTACGCGGCGGGCGCCAGCGCGCTGCGCCGCCTGATGCGCAGCGCCCGCGCGGTGCGCGCGCAGAACCGCGTGTTCGGCGGCCTGCTGATGGCGGTGGGCGCCGGGCTGTTTTTCGTCAAGCGCGGCGGCCAGCACGCCTGATGCTTTTTGCTATTTATTTAGTAGCTGTTGACGCTTTGCCATTGGGCTGTTGAGGCACTTTTTGCTTATGCTTTCGTAAACCCGTTGGGAGGAGGTCGAGATGCCAGTGGTTGTAGTGGCCAATCCGAAGGGCGGCGTGGGCAAGTCCACGCTGGCAACGAACATCGCGGGGTACTGGGCGCGCCAGGGCCACCCGGTGGTGCTGGGCGACGTGGACCGCCAGCAGTCCGCGCGCCTGTGGCTGGGCCTGCGGCCCCCGGCCGCGCGGCCCATCGGCACCTGGGATGCCAGTGCCGACATGATCTCCCGCCCGCCCCGGGACTGCCGCCATGCGGTGCTCGACACGCCCGCCGGCCTGCACGGCTGGCGCCTGGGCGATGTGCTCAAGCTGGCCGACAAGATCATCGTGCCGCTGCAGCCCAGCGTGTTCGACATCTTCGCCACGCGCGAATTCCTCGACCAGCTCGCCGCGCACCGCCGCGCCGGGCGCGCCGAGGTCGGCATCGTGGGCATGCGGGTGGACCAGCGCACGCGCGCGGCCGAGCAGTTGCACCATTTCGTTGACAGCCTGGGTTTTCCGGTGCTGGGCTATTTGCGCGACACGCAGAACTACGTGCACCTCGCGGCCCATGGCATCACGCTGTTCGATGTGGCGCCGGGCCGTGTGGCACGCGATCTGGAGCAATGGCAGGGCATCTGCGCATGGCTGGATTCGTGAGCGTGCGCCGCTGTCGCCGGCCAGACATCGCGTGCGGGGGGGCGGCGCTACATTGGCGCCATGAAAATTTTCCATTCCTACTCCGAGATGAGCGCCTGTGTGGGCCAGGAGGTCGCCGTGACCGACTGGATCACCATCACGCAGGAACAGGTCAACCTGTTCGCCCAGGCCACGGGCGACCACCAGTGGATCCATGTGGACCCCGAGCGCGCCAAGGCGGGGCCGTTTGGTGCGCCGATTGCACATGGCTTTCTCACGCTGTCGCTGATTCCGCGCTTCTTCGAACTGGCGGTGCACACCGAGGGCGCGCGCATGGGCGTGAACTACGGCCTGAACCGCGTGCGTTTCACCGCGCCGGTGCCCGTGGGCAGCCGTGTGCGTGCGCGCCTGACGCTGCAGGCCACCGAGCCGCTGCCGCCCGATGGCATGCAGATGACCTGGCTGGTCACGGTCGAGCGCGAGGGCAGCGACAAGCCGGCCTGCGTGGCCGAGTCGCTCTCGCGCAGCTACGGCGCTCCGGTGTAGAACGACAACCCCCTGAGCGGCTGCGCCGCTTCCCCCTTCCCTCGCAAAGCTTTGCTTTGCGGGGAGGGGGACGCCACCGGCGCGGCGGGGCGGCCCTTGCGCGGTGGCTGCTGGCCTGGGCCGTGCCAGTTGCAAAGGCCGTGAAGGCTGCGCAGCACCACGGAAGGTTGGCTCGCTTCCATGCCCATTCTTCAGGCCTGGCGCGTGCTGGGCGAAAGGGCTGAACCATGGACCGCCTGCAAGCCATGAAGGTGTTTGCCCGCGTCGTGGACGAGGGCGGCTTTGCGGCCGCCGCGCGCGCCATGGATCTCTCGCCCCCCGTGGTCACCCGCATGGTGGCCGATCTGGAGCGGCACCTGAACACCCGGCTATTGCAGCGCACCACCCGCAAGGTGGCACTCACCGCGGCCGGGCTGGCCTATCTGCAGCGCGTGCGTGCCATACTTTTCGAGATCGAGGATGCCGAGGCCGCGGCGGCGGCCAGCACGCGCGATTTGCAGGGAACGGTGCATGTGCTGGCGCCTCCGGTGCTCGCAACCTACTTTCTGGCGCCGCTGATGGCGCCCTGGCGCGCGCGCCATCCGCGGCTGGTGCTGGACATCGCGACCGACAACTTCGCATCCACCCGCGTGGAGGCGTTTGACCTGACCCTGATGGTCGTGCCGGAGGACTACGACGGCAACATCGTGGCCCGCACACTGCTGCACGGAGAAGCCATCGTGGTGGCCGCACCCGGCTATCTGCAGCGCATGGGCGTACCCCGGCAGCCCGAGGACCTGGTGCGACACCATTACCTGCGTGACAACGGCCAGCTCGTGAGTGCCCAGGCCGGGCGGCGCCTGCGCCTGCAGTCCGTGCAGGGCGATGCCCGCGCTCAGGAGGTGGACATGCCGGTGGCCCTGCAATCGGTCAGCACCGATCTGCTGCTGCGTGCCGCGCTCGACGGCCTGGGTGTGGCCGTGATGGCGCGCCTGCTGGTGGCACCGTACCTGGCCAGCGGTGCGCTGGTGCATGTGTTGCCCGGCTGGGTGCATTCACGCTACACCGTGTATGCCGCGCTGCCCACCCGGCGCATGCTGCCCGCGCGCACCAAGGCGTTTCTGGACTTTGTGATCGAGCAGACACCACAGGCCGTGGCCGAGCGCGAGAGCGGCCACCCGGCCTGATGGGTGTGTTCACACCTTCTCGGGTGGCCGGGGGGCGGTCAGTGCAAAGCTGTTCTGCCGCCAGGCCTCGAACACCGTGACCGCCACCGCGTTGGACAGGTTCAGGCTGCGCTGGCCCGGCACCATGGGCAGCCGCAGCTGCTGCGCGGGTGCGAAGGTCTCGCGCAGCTCGGGCGGGAGTCCCCGCGTCTCGGCGCCGAACACCAGCCAGTCGCCTGGCAGAAAACAGGTGTCGTGCACCGTCTGCGTGCCATGGGTGGTGAGTGCGAACATGCGCGTGGCGTCGGGCTGGGCCGTGCGCAGAAAAGCCGTCCAGCCGGGGTGGCGCAGCACCTGGGCGTATTCGTGGTAATCCAGCCCTGCACGGCGCATGAGGCGGTCTTCCATCGAGAAGCCCAGCGGTTCGATCAGGTGCAGCGTGCAGCCCGTGTTGGCGGCCAGCCGGATCACGTTGCCCGTGTTGGGCGGAATTTCGGGCTCGACCAGAACGATATGAAACATGGCGCGTATTGTCGGCGCGGTGTGCCTGCCACAGGGGGTGGCGTCGTAAGAATGCGTATCAGGACCGCACCTCGGTGCGCGCCACCACCAGGGCCGCCACATGCTGTGCGCCCGCGTGCCGCAAAGCCATGGCGGCAGCGTCCAGGGTGGCGCCCGTGGTCATCACGTCATCCACCAGCACGATGTGCCGGTCCAGCACCTGGGCCGAGCGCAGCGGCTCGACGGCAAAGACCCCTTGCAGGTTGCGCAGGCGCTGGGCACGGGACAGGCCGCTCTGGGCAGCGGTATCGCGCAGGCGCAGCAACAGGCCGGGATCGGTCTTGCGCGGCGCCAGGTGGCGTGCCAGCAGCAGTGACTGGTTGAACCCGCGTTCGCGCAGACGCTGGCGCGACAGGGGCACAGGGAGCACCAGGTGCGCGGCTTCGAGCAGCGGTTCGGCCCAGGGGGTGCTGCGCAGCAGCGTGGCCAGGGTGGCGGCCCAGCCCGGGTCGCCCTGGAACTTGAACTCTGCCAGCAGGCCCGCCCAGGGGTAGTCATAGTCCACCGCCGCCACGCAGGCCGCCAGGGCGGGCGGGTGGCGCAGGCAGGTGCCGCAGCGCCGCGTGCCCGACGCGAGGGGCAGGGCACAGGTTTCGCAGCGTGCGCGGGGCTGGGCAAAGCGCGCCGCGCAGGCATCGCACACCCGCTGCGCGGGCCAGGCGCGGCAGACCGCGCACTGGCTCGGCAGGCGAGCCGCCAATGCGTGCAGGCGCATGGATATCCCTGTGGCGATCGGGCCAAGCATGATGGTGTCCAATATATGCGCTTTCCTTTGTTTTCCGAGCCCGCCATGCCGTCAGAGCGCCCCCCCACCATCGATCTTGTAGCTGCCTCTCGCTGGCATGCCGCCGCCCCCGCGCATTCGCCCTGGCTGCATGAGGAGGTTGCGCGGCGCATGGAGGCACGTCTGCAATGGATTCGGGAGGCACCCACCGCCTGGTGCCATTGGGATGCGGTGCGCGGCGGCCTGCAAGGCCATGCGCTGGTGCGCCAGCGCTACCCTGACGCCGTCTGCCATGTGGTCGAAACTTCGGAGTCCATGCGCCCGCACGCGGCCAGCGCGTTGACGGCGCCCTGGTGGAATGCTGCCCGCTGGAGAGGGGGGCGGGTGCATTTCGAACCGCCCGCACGGGGCGGGGTGCAGATGCTCTGGGCCAACATGGCGCTGCACATGGCGCCCGATCCTCAGGCCCTGATCGCGCAGTGGCACCACGCGCTGGCCGTGGATGGCTACCTGATGTTCTCTTGCCTCGGCCCGGACTCGCTGCGGGAGTTGCGTGCCGTGTACGAGGCACTGGGCTGGCCCGCTCCAGGCCATGCGTTCACCGACATGCACGACTGGGGTGACATGCTGATCGAAGCTGGCTTCGCTGAACCCGTGATGGACATGGAGCGCATCACGCTGACCTTCCCCACGGCCGGGCGCCTGCTGCAGGAGTTGCGCGAGCTGGGGGCCAACCTGCACCCGCAGCGTTTTCCCGCGTTGCGCGGACGGGGCTGGCACGGGCAGCTGCTGCAGGCATTGACCGGGCAGCTCGCCGACCCCGCGCAGGGCGGGCAGCTAGCGCTGACCTTCGAGATCGTCTACGGCCATGCCTTCAAGCCGACACCCCGGATTCCGGTGTCCGGGCTCAGTGCGGTCTCTCTGCAGGACATGCGCTCCATGCTGCGAGGGGTGGGGCGTAAAGGCGAAACATCTTAGAGCAAACAGACGTCTTTCTGTCAATGATATGTCGCAAATTTGCAGGCGAATGCCGAATCATTTGCGATGTTCCATGATTTAAAACAAGCCGCGCTACAATCTTCCCGAACGCCAGCAGGGGGACATGTGGGAGGCGCCGCCAACAAGCGCGGCAATGCAGGGCAAAGCGGTTTCCGGGGAACGGAAGAACGTGTGCCTGCATGACATCGGCCGGTAAGACCGGACACACACGACACCTGTTTGGTCACGCCATCCTGGAGCGGACCGCCGGACGCTTGCCGTCCGGGTTCTGCATCGGTGGTGCTGTGTGTTCCAGAGGCCTGGCCCTGCACCGTCAGGGCAAGTGGTTTCGATTTATGAGGCTGAAACAAGTGAGAACCATGAAGAGCATTCCCCGCAAGCTGGCCTCTGTCCTGTGGTTGGCGGGTGCCTGGATAGGGAGCGCGGCCCATGCCGTATCCGATCTGCCGGGCGGCCCTGCCGTGAACCAGCTGAATCTCCATCCGCCCGCCACGCGCATCGCCGAGGAGCAGCATTTCCTGCACTGGATGATGCTCATCATCTGCACCGTGATCTTTGTGGCGGTGTTTGCGGTGATGTTCTATTCCATCTGGAAGCATCGCAAGTCGCAGGGCGCCAAATCCGCCAACTTCCACGAGTCGGTGACGGTGGAAGTGGTCTGGACGGTGATTCCGTTTCTCATCGTCATCGGCATGGCGCTGCCCGCCACCAAGGTGCTGGTGGCCCAGAAGGACACCACCAATGCCGACCTGACCATCAAGACCACCGGCTACCAATGGAAGTGGGGCTACGACTACCTCAAAGGCGAGGGGGAGGGGCTTTCCTACATCTCCACGATCGACAGCAGCCACCGCGCCATGTCCAACAGCGGTAATGTGGCCAATGCGCCGGATGACTACCTGTTGCGCGTGGATAACCCGCTGGTCGTGCCCGTGGGCAAGAAGATCCGCATCATCACCACCGCGAACGATGTGATCCACGCTTTCATGGTGCCGGCGTTCGGCATCAAGCAGGACGCCATCCCCGGCTTCGTGCGCGACACCTGGTTCCGCGCCGAGAAGGTGGGCGATTACTACGGCCAGTGTGCCGAACTGTGCGGCAAGGAGCACGCCTACATGCCCATCCATGTGAAGGTGCTGTCTGCCCCGGACTACAGCCAGTGGGTGGAGACCGAGATGAAGAAGGCGGCCGCCAAACTCGATGACCCGGCCAAGGTCTGGGTGCTCGATGATCTGATGAAGCGTGGCGAGAAGGTCTATGCCGCCAACTGCGCAGCCTGCCACCAGGCGAGCGGCAAGGGTGCGGGTTCCATCAAGGCGCTCGACGGCTCGGCCATCGTGAAGGATGCCGACCACGCCAAGCAGATCCAGGTGCTGCTGCAGGGTGCCGCCAATGGCGCCATGCCCGCCTGGAAACAACTCAGCGACACCGATCTGGCGGCCGTGGTCAGCTACACCAAAAACGCCTGGTCGAACAAGACCGGTCAGCTGGTGCAGCCGTCTGAAATCGTGGCACAGCGCGCCAAGTAAAAGAGCATTGAGGAATCCAACATGAGCGCAGTTCTCGATCATCCCGCGCACGCGGGCGGCCACGCACACGACCACCACCACGGCCCCACTGGCTGGCGCCGCTGGCTGTTCGCCACCAACCACAAGGACATCGGCACGCTGTACCTGCTGTTCTCGTTCACCATGCTGATGGTGGGCGGTGTGCTGGCGCTGCTGATCCGCGCCGAGCTGTTCCAGCCCGGCCTGCAGCTGGTCAACCCCGAGCTGTTCAACCAGCTCACCACCATGCACGGTCTCATCATGGTGTTCGGCGCCATCATGCCGGCCTTTGTGGGCTTTGCGAACTGGATGATTCCGCTGCAGATCGGCGCCTCCGACATGGCGTTCGCGCGCATGAACAACTTCAGCTTCTGGCTGATGATTCCGGCCGCGATGCTGCTGGTGGGTTCGTTCTTCATGCCCGGCGGTGCGCCCGCCGCAGGCTGGACGCTGTACGCGCCGCTGACGCTGCAGATGGGGCCGTCGATGGATGCCGGCATCTTTGCCATGCACATCCTGGGCGCCTCGTCCATCATGGGCTCGATCAACATCATCGTCACCATCCTGAACATGCGCGCACCCGGCATGACGCTGATGAAGATGCCCATGTTCGCCTGGACCTGGCTCATCACCGCCTACCTGCTGATCGCCGTGATGCCCGTGCTGGCCGGTGCCATCACCATGACGCTGACCGACCGCCACTTTGGCACCAGCTTCTTCAACCCCGCGGGCGGCGGTGATCCGGTGATGTACCAGCACATCTTCTGGTTCTTCGGTCACCCCGAGGTGTACATCATGATCCTGCCGGCCTTCGGCATCATCAGCCAGATCGTGCCGGCCTTTGCGCGCAAGAAGCTGTTCGGCTACGCCTCCATGGTGTACGCCACTTCGTCGATTGCCATCCTGTCCTTCATCGTGTGGGCGCACCACATGTTCACCACCGGCATGCCGGTGACGGGCCAATTGTTCTTCATGTACGCCACCATGCTGATCTCGGTGCCCACGGCCGTGAAGATCTTCAACTGGGTGGCCACGATGTGGCGCGGCTCGATGACCTTCGAGACGCCCATGCTGTTCGCGGTGGGTTTCATCTTCGTGTTCACCATCGGCGGCTTCACGGGCCTGATCCTGGCCATGGCGCCGATCGACATTCAGCTGCAGGACACCTACTACGTGGTGGCGCACTTCCACTACGTGCTGGTGGCGGGCTCGCTGTTCGCGCTGTTTGCCGGCGTGTATTACTGGCTGCCCAAGTGGACCGGCGTGATGTATTCCGAGGTGCGCGGCAAGATCCATTTCTGGGTGTCGCTGATCTTCTTCAACATCACTTTCTTCCCGATGCACTTCCTGGGGCTGGCGGGCATGCCGCGCCGCTATGCCGACTACCCCATGCAGTTCGCGGACTTCAATGCCATTGCCTCCATCGGCTCGCTGGGCTTTGGCCTGGCCCAGGTGTATTTCTTCGTGGCGGTGGTGCTGCCCTGCATGCGTGGCCAGGGTGCCAAGGCGCCTGCCAAGCCCTGGGATGGCGCTGAAGGCCTGGAATGGGAAGTCCCTTCGCCGGCACCTTTCCACACGTTCGAAAATCCGCCCAAGCTGGACGCCACGGCGACCCGGGTGATCGGTTGAGGAGCCAGCCATGACTGCAGAACAGAAGAAAGCCAACCGGCGCATGGCGCTGCTGCTGGCCTCCGTGGCCGTGACCTTCTTCGTTGGCTTCATGGCCAGGATCATTCTGTTGAACCATTGAGCCGCGTACCATGAACCGACGCCGCGAAAACGCCAGGATGGTGGGCAAGCTGACCGTGATTGCGGTGGGCATGTTTGCCTTTGGCTACGCGCTGATCCCGATCTACCAGCGGATCTGCGAGATGACCGGCATCAACATCCTGTCGCTGTCCGAGCGCCAGGTGCCCGGCAATGGCCTGGCCGGGCGCGATGTGAAGCTGCCCGGCAACACCCAGGTGGACAAGAGCCGGACCATCACGGTGGAGTTCGACGCCAATGCGCGCGGCCCCTGGGAGTTCAAGCCTGCGCAGCGCTCCATTCAGGTGCATCCGGGCGAGTTGACCACGGTGCTGTACGAATTCCAGAACGTGCAGAACCGGCGCATGGCGGCGCAGGCCATTCCGAGCTATGCGCCCAGCCAGGCGGCCGCGCACTTTACCAAGCTCGAATGCTTCTGCTTCAACCAGTACACCCTGGAGCCGGGCGAAAAGCGCGAATGGCCGGTGGCCTTCGTGATCGATCCGCGTCTGTCCAAGGACGTGACCACCATCACGCTGTCCTACACCTTCTTCGAGGTGGGCGGCAAGACACCGGCGGCGCCGACAGCGGCAGCATTCCCGGTGGCTGGCGCGGGAGCGGGCACATGAACGATGGCGCCATGAGGGATGCGGCAGCCCCCCGGCGCAAGGGTTCGGTGGGGCGCTCCGTCCGGGCCGTGGCGTGGTCCTTCATCGGTCTGCGCAAGGGCAGCGAATACCGGAGCGACCTGGAGAAGGTCAACCCGTTGCATGTCATCGGGGTGGGCCTGGCGGCCGTGTTTGCGCTGGTGGCCTTTTTGATGGCCCTGGTTCACTGGATTGTCTGACCCCTTTGGCACACGGAACGAACAACAAAGATACCGAGATTGAGGAGCTGAAATGAGTGCATCAACCCACGGCACAACCCCGTATTACTACGTTCCCGCCGAATCGCGCCATCCCATCATGGCGGCCGCCGGTCTGTTTTTCGTGATCCTGGGCGCCAGCCAGTGGATCAACGGACATGACTGGGGCCAGTATTCCCTGGCACTGGGCCTGGTCTGGTGGCTGTTCGTGCTCTACCAGTGGTTTCGGGATGCGGCGCAGGAGAGTGAAGGCGGGCTGTACAGCCGCAAGATCGAACTCTCCTACCGCTGGAGCATGAGCTGGTTCATCTTCTCGGAGGTGATGTTCTTCGGCGCCTTCTTCACGGCCCTGTGGTGGGCACGCGCGCATTCGGTGCCCGCACTGGGCAGTCTGGACAATGCACTGCTATGGCCGGACTTCAAGGCCGTCTGGCCCAGCGTGGCGGCAGGTGCCACGGCATCGCCGGCCGGCATTGTCGAGCCCTTCAAGACGGTGGGGCCGTTCTGGCTTCCGACCATCAATACCGCGCTGCTGCTGACCTCTGGCGTGACGCTCACCATCGCGCACCATGCGCTGCGGGAGAACCAGCGTGGCAAGACCATTGCCTTCATGTGGATGACGGTGGTGCTGGGCTTCGTCTTCCTGTGTGTGCAGGGCTATGAGTACTACCACCTCTATACCGATCTGAACCTCAAGCTCAGTTCGGGTATTTTTGGCTCCACCTTCTTCATGCTCACCGGCTTCCACGGGTTCCACGTGTTTCTGGGCATGGTGATGCTGCTGGTGATCACACTGCGGTTGCAGAAGGGCCATTTCAGTGCTGAGCGGCATTTTGGTTTCGAGGGGGCCGCGTGGTACTGGCACTTCGTCGATGTGGTCTGGCTCGGCCTGTACCTGCTGGTTTACTGGATGTGATGGGGCCGCTGCCCGCAAGCAAAAAGGCGCCTGGGGGCGCCTTTTTCGCTGGGACGGGAAGGCCCTCACTGCGCGGAGGGCCATCCGGTGGGCTGGATGTAGCCCAGCTTCCATGCCAGCAAAAGGCAGACAAAGAGCACCACCGAAAGACCGACGCGCCAGGCCAGGGCGCGTGCCATGCGTCTGCCGCTCGCACCGTCGTCACGCTGGGTGCGCAGCATGAAGAACAATGCGGAGCCCAAACTGGCCACAATGGCCAGGAAACCAAGCAGAACCAGGATTTTCATGAAGGCGATTATCCCGTGACCCGACGCCGCGTGCAGCTGGGCTGGCGTTTCTGGCTCGTGACCGTGGCGGCCGTGGCCGGCGTGGCTGCCACGGCGGCGCTGGGGCGCTGGCAGCTCGACCGCGCGGCCCAGAAGCAGGCGCTGCAGTCCGCCATCGACGAGCGCATGGCGCAGCCGGCGCTCGATGGGCGTGCCCTGGTCCGGCTGGAAACCCCCGAGGCCCGCGAGGCCGTGATGCATCGCGCCGTGGTGCTGCGCGGGCGATGGCTGGCGCAGCACACAGTCTTTCTCGATAACCGGCAGATGCGGGGCCGCCAGGGGTTCGTGGCCGTTACCCCGCTGCAGCTGGAGCACAGCGCCGTGGTGGTGGCCGTGCAGCGGGGCTGGGTGCCGCGCAATTTCCAGGACCGTTCCGCCCTCCCGCCCATTGCCACACCCGAGGGCACGGTAGAGCTGTCCGGCCGCGTGGCCCCCGCGCCTGCCCGGTTGCTGGAGTTCGAGGCTGGTGGGGTCAATCCGCCAGGGGCTTCACGTATCCGGCAAAATCTCGACCTGGATGCGTTTCGCGCCGAAACCGGCGTTCCGCTGGCCACGCTGACGGTGCTGCAGACCCAGGCCGGGAATGACGGCCTTCTGCGCGAGTGGCCCGTATTCAGCGCCGGTGTCGATAAACACCATGGCTACGCATTCCAATGGTTCGGGCTCAGCGGCCTGATTGCAATCCTCTATGTCTGGTTCCAACTTGTCCGACGCTTCTTCCGCCCCCATGGCCACGCCGCACCCTGACGCCCCCGCATTGGCGGCGCCGGGTGCGCCCGGCGCGCGCAAGGGCCGCCATGCAGGCTGGAAACTGCTCCTGTTGTTGCTGGTGTGTGTGTCACCGGTGATCGCCTCCTATTTCACCTACTACGTGGTGCGGCCCGAGGGGCGGCGCAACTTTGGCGAACTGGTCGAGCCTCTGCGGCCCATGCCCGGGCTGGCCGCCTCCACGCTGGATGGGCAGGACGGGGACCTCCTGGCACTGCGCGGCCAGTGGTTGCTGGTCAGCGTGGCGCCGGGCGCCTGCGATGCCGCCTGCCAGAACCACCTCTACCTGCAGCGCCAGATGCGTGAGAGTCTGGGCAAGGACAAGGACCGGCTCGACTGGGTCTGGCTTGTCACTGGCGACGATGCTCCACCCGCCGCCATACGGCCAGGCCTGCAGCAGGCCACGGTGCGGCGTGTCGATGCGCAGGACCTGGCGCGCTGGCTGGAGCCAGCGCCTGGGCACGGGATCACCGAGCATTTGTACGTGGTGGACCCCATGGGCAACTGGATGATGCGCTTTCCCGCCGCGATGGATGCCGCCGCCGCCGCCAAGGCCAAACGGGACCTGGAGCGCCTGATGCGCGCCTCGGCGTCCTGGGATACTGCAGGCCGCAAGCAATGAAACACCTCCCATGCCGCTTCGCTCCTTTCCTCATCCCGCGCACAGCTGCGCCTTGCCCGGCGGGGGATGCCGCAGGTGCGGTGGGGTGGCCTCTGCGCAGCCTCTGCGGCGCCCGGGCCGCGCGAAGCGCAACGGACTACTGACATGACTGATACCCAAGCTTTGTACGATTTTGCGCCGCTGCTGCGCCTGATGCTGCTGGGCGCCGTGATCGCCCTGGGCCCGCTGACGTGGGTCTGGTGGCGCAGCCGGGGCGCCACCCAGGGGCGGCGCCTGCAGGCACTGACCGTGCTCACGCTGTTTCTGACTTTCGATCTGGTGATGTTCGGCGCCTTCACGCGCCTGACCGATTCCGGACTGGGCTGCCCGGACTGGCCCGGATGCTATGGCAACGCCAGCCCGCTGGGGGCGCGGACCGAAATCTCGGCGGCGCAGGAGGCCATGCCCACCGGTCCGGTGACCCATGGCAAAGCCTGGGTCGAGATGATCCACCGCTATCTGGCCACGGGCGTGGGCGTTCTGATCATCGTGCTGACCGTCGCCGCATGGCGCGAACGCCGCTTGCGTGCGCGGGATGCCGCCCATGCGCGGAATGCGGTGGAGCCCATCAGCCCCTGGTGGCCCACGGTCACCCTGGTCTGGGTGTGCCTGCAAGGCGCCTTTGGCGCCTGGACGGTGACGATGAAGCTGTTTCCGGCCATTGTCACGCTGCACCTGATCGGCGGCCTGGTGCTGCTGGCGCTGCTGTGCGTGCAGGCAGTGCGCTATGCGCGGGCCACCTCGGGCACCGTGCCCGCCATGGTGGCGCCGGGCCTGCGCGCCTTGCTGGTGCTGGCCATGGTGCTGGTTTCCGCCCAGGTGGTTCTGGGGGGCTGGGTCAGCACCAACTACGCCGTGCTGGCCTGTACCACCTTCCCCACGTGCCAGGGAAGCTGGTGGCCCGTCATGGATTTTGCCCAGGGCTTTGAGATCTGGCGCCCGCTGGGCGTGCTCAAGGACGGCAGCCACATTGATTTTGCGGCGCTCACGGCCATCCACTATGTGCACCGGCTGTTTGCCTATGCCGTGCTGCTGGTGCTGCTGGTGCTGGCCTGGCGCCTGCGCGGGGCGGCCGCTGCCGCGCGTGCCGCGGTGCCCGCCCATGGCTGGCAGCTGGGCTCGCAGGCGCGCTGGCTGCTCGGACTGTCGGCACTGCAGCTGGCCACGGGCCTGAGCAACGTGATTCTTGACTGGCCGCTGATTGCCGCCGTGCTGCACACCGGTGGCGCTGCCGCGCTGGTGGTGGTGCTGACCTGGGCGCTGGATTCCAGCGTGGCGCAGGGCCGGGGCGTGGCGCAGCGCAGCGCAGCGGGTGCCTCGGGGGCACGGGCATGAGCGTGGCCGCCACGTTTTCCCTGCCCTCGCGCCTGGCGCAGTACTACGCGCTGACCAAGCCGCGCGTGGTGCAGCTCATCGTGTTTTGCGCACTCATCGGCATGGTGCTGGCCGTACCGGGCTGGCCCTCGGGGGGCGAGATGGTCCGCATGCTCGTGGCCTGCGGGGGCATCTGGCTGGTGGCGGGCGCGGCGGCGGCGTTCAACTGCCTGGTGGAAAAGACCATCGACGCCAAGATGAAGCGTACCGCCTGGCGCCCCACCGCCAAGGGTCAGTTGTCCGACCTGCAGGCGCTGCTGTTCTCGGCCGTGCTGTGCCTCGCGGGCTCGGCCGTCCTCTATGCCTGGGTTAACCCGCTGACGATGTGGCTCACGTTTGCCACCTTCGTGGGCTATGCGGTGATCTACACCCTGCTGCTCAAACCGCGTACGCCGCAGAACATTGTGATCGGCGGAGCCTCGGGCGCCATGCCGCCGGTGCTGGGCTGGGCCGCGATGACGGGCGACGTGGGCCCCGAGGCGCTGATCCTGTTCCTCATCATCTTCCTCTGGACGCCGCCGCACTTCTGGGCGCTGGCGCTGTACCGCGTGGAGGAGTACCGCAAGTCGGGCCTTCCCATGCTGCCGGTCACGCACGGCAACGCCTACACGCGTCTGCAGGTCTTTTTGTACACCCTGATCCTGTTTGCCGCCTGCCTGATGCCGTTCGTCTATGGCATGAGTTCATGGATTTATCTGACGGCGGCTGTGCTGCTGGGGGCCGGTTTCTGCGGTTATGGTTTTGCGTTGTGGCGCAATTACTCGGATGCGCTGGCGCGCAAGACCTTCCGCTTTTCCCTCATTCACCTGAGCCTGCTGTTCGCGGCGTTGCTGGTGGACCACTATGTTTTTCTGTGAGATGCCATGCTGAAACGAAATGCTCTTAAAACAATAGCTGCTTGCGCAATACTGGTGGGCTCTGGAGCCTTTTTGACTGCTTGCTCAAAGGGCAAGCCCGAGTTCCGTGGCGTGGACATCTCGGAAGTGGAGTACGCGCGGGACATCCAACTGCCCGACCACAACGGCCAGCAGCGCAGCCTCAAGGACTTTCGCGGCAAGGTCGTCGTGGTGTTTTTTGGCTATACGCAGTGCCCGGACGTCTGTCCCACCACCATGCAGGAGATGGCCGAGGTCAAGAAGCTGCTGGGCCAGGATGGCGAGCGCCTGCAGTCGATCTTTGTGACCGTGGACCCCGAGCGGGACACTCCTGAAATGCTCAAGGCCTACATGGGCAACTTTGACCCCAGCTTCCTGGCGCTGCGCGGCACGGCCGAGCAGACAGCCGCCGTGGCCAAGGATTTCAAGATCTACTTCAAGAAGGTCGATGGCCAGACGCCCACCAGCTACACCATGGACCATTCGGCGGGCAGCTACATCTATGACACGCAGGGGCGTCTGCGCGTCTATTACCGCTATGGCAGCGGTGTCGAGGCCCTGGCGGCCGACGTGCGCACCCTGCTCAAGGAAGCGAGCTGACGCACGTGCCCTGCCGGCGCCAACGTACCACCGGCAGGCACTCTATTCGGCCGTGATGCCGATGCTGCGGATCACGCCGCCGAGCATTTGTGTATCTGCCGCAATGCGGTGGGCCAGGCCCTCGGCCGAGGTGCCCGCCACCTGCCAGCCCTGGGCAAACAGCTTGGTGCGCACCTCGGGGCTGCGAGCGATCTCGCTCAGCAGGCCGGAGAGGCGGGCCACCACCGGTGCGGGCATGGAGCGCGGCGCGGCGGCGGCGTTCCAGATCTCCAGGTGAAGGTCTTTCACGCCCGCTTCGGTCAGGCTGGGGTACTCGGGCACCAGGGTGCTGCGGCCGCTGGAAGTGAGGCCGATCACGCGCAGTTTGCCGGCCCGCGCCTGGGCAGCGGCCATGGCGGGGGGTAGCAATGCAAGCTGGATCTGCCCCGCCATCAGCGCATTGATGACCTGCGGATTGCCCGGATAGGGCACATGCACCGGCTGCAGTCCTGTCCGCGACTTGAGCAGCTCCATGCCGATATGGGCCACCGTGCCCACGCCGGGGGTGCCATAGCTCCAGCGGTCGCCGCTGCTGCGGGCTGCGGCCAGAAATTCCTGCGCCGTCGTGCCCGGGGCGTCGGCTGGTGCGGCGAGGGCCAGTGGCGCCGTGCCGATGAGGCTGATGGGAGCCAGGTCTTTCAGAGGGTCGTAGGCCACCTTGGGATTGAGGATGCGCGCAATCGTCATGTTGCCGTTGATCATCACGCCGATGGTGTGGCCGTCCGTGGCGCTGGCCACCGCCTGGGCGGCGATGTTGCCGCCCGCGCCCACCTTGTTCTCCACCACCACTGGCTGGCCCAGGGCCTTGGACAGCGGCTCGGCCAGGGTGCGTGCCACCAGGTCGGGCGAGGAGCCGCCGGGAAAGCCGACGATGATCTTGAGGGGTTTGCTGGGCCAGCCCGGCGTGGCGGGCACCGCCTGGGCGAAGGCGCCACCGCCAAGGGCGGCGAGCGCGAGGACGAGCGTGGCGCGGCGAAGCGGGCGGATGGGCATGGGTTTTCCTCGGGACAGAAAAGAAAAAGCGCGCAACCGGGGCGGTTGCGCGCTGGGCATTATCTGGCGTGGCGCCGGGGCGTCAGGCGTATTCGGCCAAAGACTTCTTCATCTTCTTCATGGCGGCCACCTCGATCTGGCGGATGCGCTCGGCACTCACGCCGTACACGGCGGCCAGCTCGTGCAGCGTCATGCCGCCGGAGCCGTCATCGTTCACCTTGAGCCAGCGTTCCTCGACGATGCGGCGGCTGCGCTCGTCCAGGCTGGAGAGGGCCGTGGCAATGCCGTCGGACGCCAGCGCATCGCGCTGGCGCGACTCGATCATGGCCGTGGGTTCGTGCGCGGCATCCGACAGGTAGGCGATGGGGCCGAAGGCCTGCTCGCCATCGTCGGACGGCGCGGGGTCCAGCAGCACGTCGCCGCCCGACATGCGCGTTTCCATCTCCATGACTTCTTCGCGCTTGACGTTGAGCTGCTCGGCCACGCGGTCGATTTCCAGGTCGGTCAGCGTGTTGCGGTGTGTGTCATTGGCTTCGGCGTCGGTCTTGAAGCCCTGCTTCATCGAGCGCAGGTTGAAGAACAGCTTGCGCTGCGCCTTGGTGGTGGCCACTTTGACCATGCGCCAGTTCTTCAGGATGTATTCGTGGATCTCGGCCTTGATCCAGTGCATGGCGTAGCTCACCAGGCGCACGCCCTGGTCGGGGTCGAAGCGTTTGACGGCCTTCATCAGGCCCACGTTGCCTTCCTGGATCAGGTCGCCATGGGGCAGGCCGTAGCCCAGGTACTGGCGGGAAATCGACACGACCAGACGCAGGTGCGACATCACCAGACGGCCTGCGGCGTCCAGGTCGTTGTGGTTCCGCAAGGCATGCGCTGCGGCCTGCTCTTCTTCGGGCGTGAGCAGCGGCAGGCGGTTGACCGCCGAGATGTAGGCGTCCAGATTGCCCAGCGGGGGCACCAGCGCCCACGGGTTGGCCGGGGCCAGGGCGGTCGTTGCGGATCCAGATTGAAGTGTCATTCCAGAAGTCCTTTCCTCTTGAAACACTATGTTAGCACTCTCTTGGAGGGACTGCTAATCCCGGAGTTCCCGGCGGGTTGTCAAAAATGCCATGCCGTGCTTTTTTGCATGAAATCGGACTTTTGCCTTTTGTTTAAAGCGCTTGCAGCTATTGTTTTGATAGTGAATGATGCCTTCTTCTTGCCTGCCATGGCGGCGAAAAGGGCCTGCCACGGCGCACCGGCAGCCCCCTGTGACGTGCAGCCCTCCCGATCTATCTGAAGTCCCGGCTCTCCGTCGCCAGCCGGCCCAGCAGCGGTGACAGATCGGCCAGCCGGTAGGCGATCAGGTTGCACACCGCGCCCTCGCGCTGCCAGCGGCCCTTGACAGCCAGCAGCCGCGCCCCCAGCAGCGCCTGCCGCTGCGCCTCTTTCACGTGCTTCCACACGATCACCTGCGTGCTGCCGTGCTCATCCTCCAGCGAGACGAACACCGTGCCCTTGGCCGTCCCGGGTTGCTGCCGCAGCGTGACGATGCCGACCGTGCGCACGGTCCTGCCATCGGGCATGCGGCGCAGATCTTGGGAGGTCTGGAGCCTGTACCGGTCGAGCCTGGGCCGCAGCAGTGCCATGGGGTGGCTGCGCAAGGTCAGGCCGACCGAGGCGAAGTCCCAGACCACTTCCTCGCCCTCGGGCGCGGCGGGCAGTTCCAGAAACTCCTCGTCCACCGGCGCATCCTGCAACAATGCGGGCGGCGCATGCAGGGCCGCTGCCTCCCACACCTGCTGGCGGCGGTGGCCCGACAGCGTCGCCAGGGCACCGGCCGCCGCCAGCAGCTTCATCTCGTGCTGTTCCAGCCGGGCGCGGCGTGCCAGTTCCTCGGCGCTGTCGAAAGGCGCCACGACCCGCTCGGCCACGATGCGCTCGGCGCTGATGGCCTGCAGGCCATGGACCCTGTGCAGCCCCAGCCGCACGGCAGGGGTGGCGGGCAGGTCTTCCAGCGTGGACTCCACGGCGCTGTGCATCACGTCCACGGGCCGCACCTCCACGCCATGGCGGCGCGCGTCCTGCACCAGCTGGCTGGGCGTGTAAAAACCCATGGGCTGGCTGTTGAGCAGCGCCACGAGGAAGGCCGCCGGTTCGTGCCGCTTGATCCATGCCGAGGCATAGACCAGCAGCGCGAAGCTGGCGGCGTGGCTCTCTGGAAAGCCGTACTCCGAGAACCCCTTGACCTGCTCGAAGATGGCCTCGGCAAACTCCAGCGCATAACCCCGGGAGGTCATGCCATCGACGAGCCGGTCGTAGTATTTCTCCAGGCCGCCCTTGCGCTTCCAGGCCGCCATGGCGCGGCGCAGGCCGTCGGCCTCGCCGGGCGTGAAGCCCGCTGCGAGCATGGCGATCTGCATCACCTGCTCCTGGAACACCGGCACGCCCAGCGTGCGGCCCAGCGCGGTGCGCAGGGCCTCGCTGGGGTAGGTGACCGGCTCCTTGCCCTGGCGCCGGTTCAGGTAGGGATGCACCATGCCGCCCTGGATCGGTCCGGGCCGCACGATGGCCACCTCGATCACCAGGTCGTAAAAGCAGCGGGGGCGCAGGCGCGGCAGCATGCCCATCTGGGCCCGGCTCTCGATCTGGAACACGCCGATGGTGTCGGCCTGGCAGACCATGTCGTAGGTGGCACTGTCTTCGGCCGGGATGTCCTGCATGCGAAACGCCTGACCGCGCCGCAGGCCGATCAGGTCGAGCGCGCGGCGGATCGCCGACAGCATGCCCAGGGCCAGCACATCGACCTTGAGCAGACCGGCAGCGTCGAGGTCGTCCTTGTCCCATTCGATCACCGTGCGATCAGGCATGGCGGCGTTTTCCACCGGCACCATGCGGCACAGCGGGCCCTGGGTGAGCACAAAGCCGCCCGTGTGCTGCGACAGGTGGCGCGGAAACCCCAGCAACTGCTGCGTGAGCGTGATGAGCTGGCGCACGGCCAGGCCGTCTGGCGGCATGCCCAGCTCCGCGAAGCGCTCGGGCCGCACGCCCGTGCCGTCGAACCACTTCTGGCCCTTGGCGATGGCGTCCACCGTGGCCAGGTCGAAGCCCAGGGCCTTGCCCACGTCACGGATGGCGGACCTGGGCTGGTAGCGGATGACCGTGGCCGTGAGGGCAGCACGGTCGCGCCCGTATTTCTGGTACAGGTACTGGATCACTTCCTCGCGGCGATCATGCTCAAAGTCGATATCGATGTCCGGGGGCTCATTGCGCTCGCGGGAGATGAAACGCTCGAACAGCACCGACATGCGCGCCGGGTCCACCTCGGTCACGCCCAGGCAGTAGCAGACCACGCTGTTGGCGGCCGAGCCGCGCCCCTGGCAGAGGATGTGGCGAGAACGCGCGAAAGCCACGATGTCGTACACCGTGAGGAAGTAGTGCTCGTAGCGCAGCTCGCAGATCAGAGTCAGCTCGTGCTCGATCAGCGACTGCACCGGGGCCGGGATGCCTTGCGGCCAGCGGCGCCCCGCGCCCTCGTAGGTCATCTGCCGCAGGTAGCTGGCGGCCGTGTGCCCCGGCGGAACCACCTCGTCCGGGTACTGGTACTTCAGCGCGTCCAGGCTGAAATGACAGCGCGCCGCGACGCGCAGCGTCTCGGCCAACAGATCGGCGGGGAAGGTCTGTGCCAGGCGCAGGCGCGTGCGCAGGTGCTGCTCGGCGCTGCGCTGCAGCGCATGGCCGCATTCCGTGAGCGGCTTGCCGATGCGCGTGGCCGTGAGCACGTCTTGCAGCGGCTTGCGCGAGCGCACATGCATGTGCACATCACCCACCGCCACCAGGGGCAGCGCCGTCAGCTCCGACAGGGCGCGCAGGCGGTGCAGCCAGAGTTCATCGTCCAGGCGGCGCAGCTGCTCCACCCCGATCCAGCACCTTCCCGTGAAATGCCCCAGCGTCCAGCGCCCCATGGCTTCGAGCTGGGCATCGGTGGCCTGGCGGTCCGGGCACAGCAGGGCCAGGCAGTCCGCCAACTCGGCGCCCGTGATGTGGTCCAGGGTGAGGTGGTAGCTGCCTTTCTCGGAAGCTCGCCGCAGCTTGGTGATGAAGGCACACAGGTTGCCGTAGCCCTGCAGGTTCTGCGCCAGGAGGACCAGTGTGAACGGGGCCTCATCCCCGTTGCGCGGCTGGATGCCGAACTGTGATCCGAGCAGCAAGGGCAGGCCTGCAGCCTTGGCGGCCCCATGGGCCCGCACCACCCCGGCCATGCTGCATTCGTCGGTGATCGCCAGCCCCTGGTAGCCCAGTTCCTTGGCGCGCTCGACCAGCTCCTCGGGCCAGCTCGCCCCGCGCAGGAAGGTGAAATTCGAGATGCAGCGCAGCTCCGCATAGTCCGGCAGCGATCGGGAGGGGAGGTTCATTGCCGTGACCTCAGCCAAAGTACCCATGCAGGAACCACGCCGTCTGGTCCCGCGCCAGGCGCTGCTGGAACACCCACAGCACACCGGCATGCGGGCTGCGGGCCAGCCAGTAGTCGCGCTGCACGTTGAGCGGCCGGGCGTCTGCCTCGGCGCTGCTGCGGTGCCACCAGCCGCCTTCGACCCGGTCTGGGCCGAGCAGCAGTTGCAGCGGTCCCTGGTAGTGCGGCCGGTGGTCTCGTTCGATCAGGCGCAGTGGTTCCTCCAGCACCCAGGTGGGCAGGGGCAGTGCATGCCGGGGCTCCTGGCCCCGGACCCGCCGGGCCGGATCGCTGTTCCAGCCCTGCATCCATTCCAGCCGGTGGTCGGCGTACAGCACCGGGTGCTGCACGCTGGCCTGACCGAGCCGCGCCTGGATGCGCTCCAGCGCCAGATCGGTGTCCGCGCCCTGGCGCAGGGTCTCGGGAATGAGCGACCGGCTCTCTTCGATGAAGGGGGTGACCTCGCTGGCCAGCAATTCGATGTCCCCGGCAGGCGCCAGCAGCGTGGTCTTGGCCAGGTGCTCGGCCAGCAGGCGCGAGAAGTGCTCCACGTTCTGCATGGGCTGGGCGGTGCGCACCGTGATCTCGCCGCCGGTGCCCGCGTCCTTGGCGCGCATCACATCGTGGCACCAGCGCAGCGTGAAGGCGGTGGCGCCCAGCCTGCGCGCGGCCAGCCAGCCGGCCATCTGCACCAGCAGGCGCCGGGCGCCGAAGAGCAGGGCCGGAGCGGTCTCCACGCGTGACATCAGCTCCAGCCGTGCATGGAATGTCTCGGGCAGAGTGACCCATGCGTGGGTCTCGGGCCGCAGCCCGTAGGCCTGGTCCAGTCCCGCCAGCAACGCCTTGCCGAAACGGCGTGACAGACCGCCGCGTGGCAGCGCACGCACATCGCCCAGGGTGCGGCAGCCCACGCGCGCCAGCGTGGCCTGGTGCTGGCCCACCGCCGTGATGGCGTGCAGCGGCAGCGGGGCCAGGATGCCGGTCAACGGGCCACGAAACCCATCCCGCTCCGCAGGCCCCGTGTCCTGGCGCGCGAGGGCCAGGGCCGCCGTGGCCGTGGGCGCCCAGGCCACCCGGGCGCCCAGTTCCCCGGCGCCTTCCTGCACCTTCAGGTGCAACGGCTCCAGGCCGCCAAACAGCCGCGCACAGCCCGACACCTCGGCCACCACGGCCTCCTCCAGCAGCGCCACCCGGGGGGTGAACTGCAAGGCCCAGGTGCCGAGGGAGGCCGCATCAATGGGAGAGGGGCTCGGCGGCAGGGAAAGGGGAAGCAACGCGGCCCAATGCCCGGGCATAGGCGGACTCCTTGCGCGATGGTGCAGCCATGGGGGCAGGCAGTGTCCGCAATCTGGGGGGCAGCACGCCTGCCAGGTTCATGGGCATGGCGGCCAGGTACAGGGGCTCGTCGAACGGCGCGCCCCTGCGCTTGGGAATACGGACTTCCAACTGCCACCCATCGGCCAGTGCGACACACACCCGCAAGGGTGCCGGTGAGGCGTCGTGCAGCGCGGTCAGGGGCCGGAACAGGAAGACCGGCGCACCGCAGGACTGCGCATGGATCTGCAGGCGGCGAATCTGCCCGGGCCGGGCCTGGGGCAGCCAGGACAGCACGGCGCCCGTGGGGTCGGACTTCACGATCTGCTCGGTGACCCACAGACCGTCCATGGGTGTGGTGGTCCGGACCCAGATCAGCTGGTCCGCCGGTACCCCCAGTTGCGCCAGCCCCGGTGCATGCGGAGGCCTGGGCGGCGCGATCAGGTAGATGCGGCCCCCGGACCGCACCAGCGCCGGGAGCGCAGGCCCCAGCAGGCGCCATTCACACAGCGCCGCCTGCGGCAGGAGCAGCTCCGTCAGGCTGTGCGTGGGCCAGCCGCCGCCGGGCAACTGGGCATCAAGCGCACCGAAGCCGGTGGGTACGGTGCGCGCTGCGGTGCCCCCGACCTCACAGCCACGCCAGACAGCATCGGCCACATGGCGCGGGAGCACGCCAGGATCGAAGGGGTTGGGAGCTGCGGGAACAGACATGGAAGGCCGCCTGGCGGGGCGGAATCTCGGAAAGATGCAAATACTGTATAAAACATCAGTATACGCATGCCCTCCAGGCGCGTGAAGTGCTTTCTGCCCCCGGACCTGTGCCCAGCAAAATTGGTAGCAGCACCATTTGCGCTGGTGCCGCTCTGGAGCTCTGCAAGGTTGTGTCTGCCCGGGTTTTCCGGAGTGCTGGAGCGGGTTCCATCCGGCGGCATCGATGGCAGCCCAGCGGCCGGTGAGCTCCCTGGTTTTTGAGCAAAATTGGCACTTTGCGCTTTGCAGTAAAGCGCTGGCAGCTATTCATTTAATAGCTATAAAGCAGGTGGGCGGAAGGTGTAGCCATGGCAGACTGCGCGGTGCAAGGAGGATTGCCATGGAAACGCAGGAACCCCTCATGGAACTGAGCGCCGTGACCACCACCGTGGCCACGGCGGATGACGCACGGCGCCTGGCGCAGGCGGTGCTGCGGCAGCGCCTGGCCGCCTGCGTGCAGGCCGAGCCCGTCACTTCGCATTACCGCTGGCAGGGGGCGCTGCACGAAGAAGGGGAGCAGCGCCTGGTCTGCAAGACCACGGCCGCCGCCGTGCCAGCGCTGCTGGCCTTGCTGCGCGAACTGCACCCTTACGAGCTGCCGCAGCTGGTGGTGCAGCCGCTGCAGGCCACGGCAGACTATGCGGGCTGGGTGCGGCAGGAGACGCAGGGCGGCTGAACCACGTCAGACCGCCAGGTCGATCTGCTGCACGGTGCCCGCGCCGCCGTCCTCGTGCAGGTAGACACTGGTTGCGCGCACGGCGCCCAGCGCGCTGTTGTCGGCGGTGCGCAGCGCGAACGGGGTGTCCAGCGCGCCCAGGTGGATCGCGCCCACGCCAGCCTCCTCCAGGGTGTGCAGGCTGCCGGTGCCGTCGGCGGAAGGCACCCACACGCGCAACTGGCCAAAGACCGTGTCGCTTTCGTCGATCCAGCCGTTGCCATCACCGTCGTGTGCGGCCAGCTCGGTAAAGCCGTTGCCGGTGGCCGGGCCGAACAGTTCCAGGCCGTTGTCGATGCGCTGGTTCTGGTTGCGGTCCAGCGCCAGGTAGCCGCGCGCGCCAGACAGCATGGGCACGGCCTCGGTCTGGCCGTCGCCATCGAGGTCGAAGGCAAAACGCAGATCCTGCAATTGCGCGGCCGTGCCGTCGAAATTGATGACCAGCGGGTCCACGGGCACGGCGGCGTCGCCCAGGCGCAGGCTGCTCCAGGATTCTTCGCGGTGGTAGCGCTGCATCTCCAGCTGCAGGGAGAAGCGGACCGCCTGCCCGTCGCGGGTGCGCACCACCCCTTCGGCGCTGAACCGCGTGTATTCCGACTCCTCCAGCACCTCGTGGGTTTCATGGACCAGGCCAAAACCCGCGCCGCGCGGAGGTTCCGGCGCGGTGGCGTGGCGGGCGGGCGGGTGGGGCAGGTGGACCGGGTCCGTCGGCGTCTCCGGACTGACCACGGCCTGCGCGGCCACGCCGGTCAGGCGTTCGATCAGATCGCGGACCATGATCAGGTGGGGGGTCAGGTGTGCATCGTTGTCTGCACGCACGGGTGCACCGTTTGCCTGCACGGGCGCGGGAGCCAGAGCGGCTGCCTGCCGGGCCGCGCCGGAGATGTGCAGGGACGCGGCGCGGGCAAGGGGCGCCTGCGGCGTGGGGGTACCGCCGGATGCCGGGCGCTGCCCCACCCAGAGCTCCAGCCGCTCGGAGCGTGCGTGCACCCGGCTGGCGCTGTGCTGGGCCTGCAGGTGCAGGGCGGAAGACGCGACTTTCATGGGCAGGCCTCCGGGGCACAAATAGACCCATTTCGGCCGAGCCGGAGAAAACTTGAGCGGCGTCAGACGGACTGCGGGGCGCCGCCTTCCAGCACCCGCTGCTCGAAGGCTTCCAGGGGCTCGGGGCGGCCAAACAGGTAGCCCTGGAAGGCACGGCAGCCGTGTTCCAGCAGGAACTGGTAGTGCGCCGTGGTCTCCACGCCTTCGGCGATCACCGCCAGGCCCAGCATGTGGGCCAGCGCGATGATGGTGTGGGCGATGGCGGCGTCCCTGGGGTCGAGCATCACGTCGCGCACGAATCCCTGGTCAATCTTGATCTGGTCCAGCGGCAGGCGCTTGAGGTAGCTCAGGCTGGAGTAGCCCGTGCCGAAGTCGTCCAGCGAAAAGCCCACGCCATGCGCCTTGAGCGCCTGCATGGTGGCAATGACACCGTCCACATCCTCCAGCAGCAGGCTTTCGGTCAGTTCCAGCTTGATGCGTGCGGGGTCGGCGCCGGTGCGCTCCAGGATGGCGAGCACCTGCGTGACGAAGTCGGCCTGGTGGAACTGGCGCGCGCTGACGTTGATGGCCAGGGTCAGATGGGCCAGCCGGGGGTCGTCCCGCCAGCGTGCCTGCTGGAACAGGGCGGTCTCCAGGGCCCATTGGCCCAGGGGCAGGATGAGCCCGGTTTCTTCCGCCATGGGGATGAACAGCGCGGGCGAGACCAGGCCCTTGTCCGGGTGCTGCCAGCGCAGCAGCACCTCGGCGCCGGTCACGTGGCCGGTGCTGTCCACCTGGGGCTGGTACAGCAGCAGGAACTGCTCCATGCGCAGGCCGTCGTGCATCTCGGTTTCCAGCCGGGCCCGCTGGTTGATGGCCTCCTGCATGTCGGGGTCGAAAAAGCGCAGCGTGTTGCGCCCGGCATCCTTGGCGCGGTACATGGCCAGGTCGGCCTGTTTGAGCACCTCGTCCGCCGAGGAGGGCTGCGGCTGGCACAGCAGGGTGGCACCAATGCTGGCCGTGAAGTGGTGCTCCTGCCCCAGCAGGTGGCAGGGCAGGCGCACCTGTGCCAGGATCAGTTCGCCAATCGTGCGCACCTGGGCGGCGGCCTCGGTGGCTTCCTGGCCGAGGTTCTGCAGCACCAGCACGAATTCGTCGCCGCCCAGGCGGGCCACGGTGTCCTGCTCGCGCAGGCTGGTGCGCAGGCGCCGGCCCATTTCCACCAGCAGCAGGTCGCCCACCTCGTGGCCCCGGGTGTCGTTCAGGGTCTTGAAGTTGTCGATGTCCACGAACAGCACGGCCGCGTGGTGCCCGGTGCGGGCGCTGCTGGCCATCACCTGCTGCAGGCGGTCGGCCAGCAGGCGCCGGTTGGGCAGGCCGGTGAGGGCGTCGTAGAAGGCCAGAAAGCGGGCCTCCTTCTCGGCGGCCTTGCGGGCCGAGATGTCGATGTCGATGCAGAACATTTCGGGCGCCTGGCCCGGCACCGCGATCCGGGTGTGGCTGGAAAAGACGTCCACCAGCGAGCCGTCTTTGCGCCGCAGGCGCAGTTCGCCCGCCGGAATGGGCTGGCCCGTGGCAAACATGGCGGCGATGTCCTTGCGCACCGGCTCGCGCATTTCGGCGGGAATGATCAGGTCCAGCAGGTTCTTGCCCAGGGCCTCCTGTTCGGAGTAGCCGTAGAGGGTTTCCGAGGCCTTGTTCCAGTAGGTGGTCGTGCCGTCGGAGCCATAGCCCTGCACCGAGATGGAGGGAATGTCGCGCAGCAGCGAGCGAAAGCGCAGTTCGGATTCGCGCAGTGCCTCCTCGGCCTGGGTGCGCTGGGTGATGTCGCGGGCAATGAAGACCACGGCGGCGTGGCCATGCACCCGGGCGCCCAGGGGGCGGGCCCGGCCCTCGAACTGGCGCACACCCGAGAGCGTGGCCATTTCATACTCGAAGCTGCGGGTGTCGCCCTGCCGCAGGGTGTCGCGGATCAGCTCCAGAAAGCTGTTGGCCTGCGGCGCCGGCAGAACCTCGTGCAGCTTCTTGCCCAGCAAGGTTCGGGCAGGGGCGAGCAGGGCTTGTTCGTTGGAGGACAGCACTTCCACATAGCGCCCCTGGTCATCGATCACCAGCAGCACATCGGGAATGGCGGCGGTAATGGCCCGCAGGCGTGCGGCGCTGTTGGCCAGCGCCTGTTCGGTGGCCATGCGGTCCTCCACATCGCGCAGCAGCAGGCCCACCAGGGCGGTGGTGGGCAGCGAGAGCAGAAACAGCGGCAGGGTCAGCGTCTGGTTCATCTGCTGCGCCAGGTCGCCAGGCAGAAGCTGGGCGGTGGCCAGCACCAGGGCATGCAGCACCAGGCCAAAGGCCAGCAAGGGCACGGGCTTGATGTCCAGGCGGCCGCGCGCATGCGCATGGCGGTAGGCCAGGCCCAGGAGGGCGGACAGGGCGATGGTCCCGAGTCCCACACTGGTGCCCGCGCCGCCGATCCACAGGCGCGCGGCGGCAGCCATCACGGCGGCAATCGCGGCCACGATGGGGCCGCCAAACACACCGGCCATGCTCAGCACCACGGAGCGCACATCAAAGATGGCGCCCGACATCTCGAACACCGGGCTGAAGATGCTGATGGCGGCAATGCCCCCGAACAGCAGGCCGGAGGTGATGCGTCCGGCCATGGGCTTCTGATGCCACAGGCGGATATGGACCCCATGCAGGAAGCACAGGGTCAGCAGCAGGGCCAGGGCCTTGACCAGCTCAGTGAACATGGGGCACGTGAACCTGTCCGCAGGCATTGCGGGCAGATGGCGGGAGTCAACGAGGTGCCATCATCCGGCAATTGCCGCCGGGAGTAAACGGGCAAAGATAGAGAGCCGCGACCATGCGGGCGGGCATGGCGCGCGCGGGGTCCGGGGTCAGCCCAGCAGGGCCTGCGCGAACTCGCGTGCGTTGAAGGTCTCCAGGTCTTCGAGCTTTTCGCCCACACCGATGAAATACACCGGAATCGGACGCTCCTGCGCGATGGCGGCCAGCACGCCGCCCTTGGCCGTGCCGTCGAGCTTGGTGACGACCAGGCCGGTGAGCTGCAGCGCGTCGTCAAACGCCCGCACCTGGGCCAGCGCGTTCTGGCCGGTGTTGCCGTCGATCACCAGCAGCACCTCGTGCGGCGCCGTGGCGTCGGCCTTGGTGACGACGCGGCGGATTTTCTTCAGCTCCTCCATCAGGTGCAGCTGCGTGGGCAGGCGGCCGGCGGTGTCCACCAGCACCACGTCCTTGCCGCGCGCCTTGCCCGCGGTCACGGCGTCAAAGCTCACGGCGGCAGGGTCGCCGCCTTCCTGGCTGACGATTTCCACGGTGTTGCGGTCGGCCCACACGCCGAGCTGCTCGCGCGCGGCGGCGCGGAAGGTGTCGGCCGCCGCCAGCAGCACCGAGGCACCTTCATGGGCCAGGTGCTTGGTGAGCTTGCCAATCGACGTGGTCTTGCCCGCGCCGTTCACGCCGGCCACCATGATGACCGTGGGGGTGTGCTCGCCAATCACCAGGGCTTTTTCGAGCGGGCGCAGCAGTTCGGCCAGCGCGTCGGCCAGCAGGCCCTTGACGGCGGCGGGGTCGGTGGTCTTGCTGTCCTTCACGCGGCGCTTGAGGTCGTCGAGCAGCCATTGCGTGGCTTTCACGCCGGTGTCTGCCAGCAGCAGGGCTTCTTCCAGTTCCTCGTAGAGCGCATCGTCGATGCGCGTGCCGGTGAACACCGTGGCGATGCTGGTGCCCGTCTTGCGCAGCCCGGACTTGAGGCGGTCCAGCCAGCCCTTGCGCTGGAGTTCGGGCGCCGGGGCGGGCTCGGGGACTGGCACAGGTGCCGGCGCCATGGTGGGTGCCGGCGCCGGAACCAGAACGGTGGCCGGGACTGGAGCTGGAGCTGGAGCTGGAGCTGGAGCTGGAGCTGGAGCTGGAGCTGGAGCTGGAGCTGGAGCTGGAGCTGGAGCTGGA